>Ga0315315_10000007_pt1 | contig 157014 bp, 162 predicted proteins | sample M140m3416metaG_FD_203699 | JGI IMG/M metagenome (GOLD analysis project Ga0315315, IMG submission 203699) | Ammonia-oxidizing marine archaeal communities from Monterey Bay, California, United States - M1 40m 3416 | ecosystem: Environmental > Aquatic > Marine > Intertidal zone | place: USA...
AACAATCAATAACAATGACTACTATTTTTGGCAAAGCCATAGAAGCAGTTGTTGCTTATGTTGTATTATTTTTTTTCAGGCCAGTATGGGACAGATTGGTTAAATGGTGGAACAAAGACAATGACAAATAAACTCAATAACAATCATTATGCTACATTAGTAAATGCTGCTTCAGACGCAGAAAAAAATATAGCATACTGCGCTAGAGTGTCTAACCCAAACAATCAAGATAATAAAAGTATTGCTGGATTACTTAATTATTGTATTAAACATAAGCACTGGTCTATATTTGAAATGTCCTTTATGACCATTGAGATTAATACCAACAGAGGAATTGCTGCACAGATATTAAGACATAGAAGTTTTACCTTTCAAGAATTTAGCCAGAGGTATGCCGATACTAGCTTATTAGAAGACCAAATACCTATACCAGATTTAAGATCACAAGATAACAAAAACAGACAAAACAGTTTAGACGATCTTGACCAAGAAGTAAAAAACAAGTACAATCTACAAATGAGAGAACTCTTTGCTAAATCAAAGGCACTGTATGACACAATGTTGGCAGACGGCATTGCTAAAGAGTGTGCTAGGTTTGTATTACCCCTATCAACTCCTACGAGATTATATATGAGTGGTAGTATCCGTAGTTGGATTCATTATATAGAACTACGAAGCGCAAACGGCACTCAAAAAGAACATCAAGACATAGCGTTAAGTTGTAAGCATATTTTTATAACGAGATTCCCTATTATATCTGAAGCATTAGGCTGGATTAATGCTGAATGATCAATTTACAAACTTAGAAGTAGATCAATTCTGGTATTACTGGAATAGGAAGTATAATAAATCTGAATATTCATACGAAAATGTGATTATTGATGAAAGTTTACTAGAATATATAGAATCATTATATAATATTAGAACCTTTTTAGATCATGGTTGTGGTTATGGCAGAATTAGTAAAGTTATTTGTGATAAATTTCCAAATATAGATATTACAGTTAATGATATTATACCCAAAGCTATAGAGAAAACTACACAATCATTACATCGAATAAAAAACTTACACAGTGTTATCGGAGCAATAAACAATGTTTCTGGAGAATACGATTGCATTATTTCTCATAGAGTAATTCACTCCTGTCCTGATTATGAAAATATATTCACAGAAATTTACAGACTGTTAAAAAAACAAAGTAGTTGTTTTATATCAGTTAGATCATTAGACGGAGAACCGAAAGAAGAACATAGACAATATTTTAATCGAATAAACAATATTATATTTAAAAAAACTAAAGGGAGATTCACTAAGTTTTTTAAAGCAGATGAGTTTAAAGAACTTATAACTAATAATGGATTATCAATCAAACATTTTGGTAGATTCTCAGAGTTGTCTGCCAAGAGTAAAACAGAAAATAGATACCTATATGCTATATGTGAGAAAGTAAAATGATAGAAGTTGTAATTACTCCAGAAATATTTGAGGAAGCAAAAGAGAGAAACGATAAATATTATGAAAGATTTGGTAATTCTGGAACTCACAGAACCAATAAAGACAGACAAAGAATGACAGGATATTTAGCAGAGGCTTGTGTGCATTCTGCTTTCCCTGAAATTAAATATAGCGATAACTATTTGGTAGACTTTTTACTAGATGATAGCACAATAGACTCAAAAGCACAAGGCTGTAATAGCAAACCCTTAGATTTTTACAGCGCAACACTTTATGAGGAACAGAAAAACAGAGATGCAGACTATTATATATTTAGTAGAGTTCAAAACGATTTTTCTAAGGCATGGATATGTGGTATAGCTTCAAAGAAAAAATTTTTTCAAATAGCAACATTAAAACATGCTGGAACTAAAACTAACAATTTTACTTATGATCAAAGTAGATACGAAGTACAGTACAACCAATTAGGAGATATGTATAAATTCATTAAGTGGCACAATGAAACCACAAGTAAAATATAGATACTCTAATAATTTATTAGATATTTCAAATATAAACAAAAAAATATTTTTTCATCAATCAATATATTGTTATGCTACTAAACTCGATTTTATTTTAAACGACGAAGGTATAATATGTATAGGATTAAAACACGATTTTATTACTAAAGAATCCACAGTCAACAAACTAAGTGTTGTCATGGCAGGTTCTATAGTGGTTAGCTTGAGTGGTTATGTTACATATATAGACAATCAATCTGGAACTTATAAATTCAACAAAGAAAAACTTGAAAACTCTATTGATGCGATCCACAAAACTATTGATCTAAAACATTGTTTTATTTTTGCTATACAAGAAGATGATAAATCCAAACCTAATATCTACAATAAATATTTCTTAGATCGGGATTCCTCTAATTCTTTTCCAGCAGAACCTCTCAATATAAAGCACAGTACATATAGGGGCGATACGACTGTACCAGAATATTTTAAATATATAATTTCTGGCGAAACAATAGCAAGAGATTCTTGGATTGTAGAAAAAAATAACTTTAATGCTAAAAAGTATATTAGATTAAATGAAGATATAAAGAAAAATCCCCACATATCGGACAATGAAGAGAAGGCTAAAAATCATTTTTTAAAATTCGGTCAATATGAAGAAGGAAGAATAATTGATTGTTTTTAAATTCGGTGTATTTTATTCAGAATGGGCCTAAAGTTTGCTTGACACCTATCCGATATTATTATATAATCGGAAGGTAGGAGATATTTATTATGCGTTTTGGGTTATGTTGTATATCACTAGATTTGCAAGAATTTGAGAAACCACTCAAGTTTCAAACTATGACATTTAAACGATTTAGCCAGCTAGATCGTGCGGACGCTTTATTAACTTTAGGCGACAGAATACTAAATAACATGGAGGTTACTAATGCTACCATTCTGCACTGTGCAGAACACGATTATTGCTATAGGATCAGCAGTAATCTTTTTCCTCTTATTACCTATCGTGCTGCTAATATTACTCTCCGCGATCTTCCTCAATACTCTAGCATCTTACGCGAAATAGATAATATTGCATATACCATACAGCAAAACAATGTTCGTATCAGTTGTCATCCTAGCGAATTTAATGTTTTAGCCTCATCTAACACAGATGCAGTAGACAGAACAGTGACAGAATTAAATTTTTACAGTAATTTCCTTGACATGATAGGTTGTTCAGCAGACTATAATTCGCCTATGAATCTGCATATCAACAATCGGCAAGGAAGTAATGATGAGATTACACAAAGATTTATACACAATTATAATAGACTTGACAGTAATTGTCGTAACCGTATTGTTATTGAAAACGACGATAAACCTAATTGCTGGTCTGTAAAACAACTTGTACAAGATTTTCATCCCAAAACAAATATCCCAATAACCTTCGACTATTTACATCAGGCTTGTCATCCAGACGGTTGGACAGAACAACAGGCACTAGAAGAATGTTATATGACATGGGGAGAGCATCGACCTTTATTTCATTACAGTGAAAGTTGTCGTGATCCCGACAACACGAATCCAAGAAAACACGCAGATTATGCAGAAAATACTTTCAGTACATACGGACTTGATTTTGACTTAGATATGGAACTTAAAATGAAAGACAAAGCAATATCTAAATATTATGAAGGGATGCTTGTGGCATGAGTGGGTGGTTAATTGTTTTAACTGGATTAATTTATCTGTATGTTAGTTTAGAACAAATGTATAAAGGCAATCTTGGTATGGGTATAGCTTATTTGGGATATAGCTTTTCAAATATTGGTTTATATTTATTAGCATCTAAATAGGAGATTATGAAATGAAAGAACCCAAAAAAATACCTCTCGATCCTGAGACTCCTCAAGCAGCAAGTGTAGAAAAAATTCCTATGCCTTCAATCTATCCAGAAGCAATGTCTAATGATGTATATTCTGCAAAAAAAGATGAGGAAGTTAAAAAGTATCCTCTGAACGACAGTGTTGAAAAAGAATTGCATAACTTAATAGAAGATTCAAAACAGTATCTATCAAAAAAAGAGGCAACTCTTAATTTTATAGAAAAAGTTAAACAAAGCAAAAAAAAATATAACGAAAGATTAGAAAAAGGAAATAAAGATTCTACTTGACAATGCCGATAGATATGGTATACTGGTAGTATCAGTTTAATTTCACAGGAGAATTGATTATGCCCAAAGGGAAAAAGACTTGCGAGAAGTGTGGACATGAATGTGGGCCAAGAGCATATATGTGTCCAGAGTGCCAACATCCTTTTATGTTTGCTGTTCAAAGCAAAGAAAAGAAAACCACTCGAATGATTAGGAAGTTCGATTGGAGAGAATTACAAAAAGGAGATAGAATTAAAGCTACCGGAGGCCCATACTCAGTAGTAGACGGCGAATATATTCCTATGGGATGTAGAGGTAAGTTTACTGTGCTGGGTCTTGATAAGAATGGTATTATAGCTTATGGAGTAAAAGAAGGAGGCTTCTGTCATATCTGGATGGGTGAAGACGATATTTCTCCACTAACAAGGGTTCATAGAACCAAACACAGACTTGCTAAACTGCAACCAAAAGAACCTAAGAAAAACAAAAAAACTAAGACGTTGAGTATGGTGTAATTATTGATACACTTATACAACATCAATATATTAAAAAGACAATGAGCGAATATAGTATAACAGAGTTAGCTAATTTTGCAGAGACAGTAAGAGATTCTGCTGCTTCTAATTTGTCTGGAGGTCAATACGATACTAGGATTATAGATACTTTTATTACCATAGAACAAGTAATCAGTATAGTTAAAAAAGAAAGCCTTGGGCTTGATAATGATGGTAAGTTTATAGTTAATGGTACAATATTTGATGATGTATTTGAACAAGTCACTTCTATTATATATCAAGCAGCACTGTCTAAAGTTGCATCGCAAGATTTAATAGAGTGTGCTTGGGATGACGAAAAAAATAAAATGATTTTCTGGGTAGAAGATAATTCAAAACATAAAAAAAATATTGACCCCAACCCGTTTTGATATTATTATAAATTAAATGTTGATAAGATTTTTGTAAGTGGCGACAAAATTCTTAACTTAGATTTAAAGGACAGTCACAAAAAAGGTAGATATAATGACTAAGCAAGATCGTGTAATGAATTATCTTAGAAGAGGCCGTACTCTTAGCCAAGATAGTGCTTCTACTATGTTTTCTGTAGGTAATCTCAGGGCGACTATTAGCGATATTAAACCAGCTTTAAAATCAGAAGGTTTCGCTGTTGTTCGTACAACTGGAAGATATGGAGAAACCAGATATGGAGCCACAGCAATCAAGAAAAGGAAGTGCAAGAGATAATAGAAACTAATTTTATAGCGGCCCAGTAAAGGCCAAAGGGTATATCTTATATATAAAATAGACTTAGATAGTTAGGCTTGCTATCCCGCTATTGTTTTTATAATATTTGAAAGCGTAATTATGATCCAATTACAATTATTCGACTATGACAATAAAGACATTCCACATAAACCAAAACATTGTGAATGTTGTAATAAAATTCCAGATCAGTGGATCGCCCATTATTCCCACAAGAATAAGTTCAAAGGTTGGATTTGCAATAACTGCAAAAAAGCATGTGATTTTGTAAATAATTCTTATGACGATGCTGTAAAATTATTCAATTACCTGTATTAAAATAAAAAATAATGGACAAAATACATCCAGCTACTTATATACTGTGGCTTTTGCTCATGGCAAGTATAGCGACAAACTTTGTTCAAAGTTCTCAAATAATTAGACTTGAAAAAGAAATAGCGCCTGTTATAATTAGACAGAATATAGAATTTTTCGATCAAGCACCGGATGAACGTGTAATATAAAAAGGGGGCGTACTGGTATCGACAGATAAATAGAAGTATAGATCGCATCGACTGGTTGATCTAAAGGCCAGTGTAAAAATAGATCACATTTTAATTGCCGATACTTCTGTATTAGCACTCGCCGCTTAGGTGAGAGGGGTTACATAAACCTTTTTACCCAATTATGTTGACTCCGATAATCGGATAGGGATGTTCCACCTAAAGTAAATGGATACAATAAGTGTAATCACTTTGACGCAGGAAAGACTGATAGTTTTGTCTGTAGTATTAATAACAACAGACTAACGATGTAGAAGTTTATGTGGAATTTATACTGGACAGGGGTTCGACTCCCCTCGCCTCCACTTTGTACCTTTAAATTATTGAATTATGTGCGGAATACTTGCAACAAATTTTGGTAGTCTCTATCACAATATAGAGTGTTTAAGAGAACTAGAATATCGAGGCTATGATAGTACCGGATTTGTTTATGTTACAAAAATGGGGAAGGTAGGCATATATAAATCTGCTGGTAATATTAATAAACTTTTACTAACTTGCAGAGAAGATGATGTAGAAGTTGCAGCATTTATGGGACACACTAGATGGGCAACGCACGGCAAAGCTACTGATAACAATGCTCATCCTCATTTTGATATATCTGGCAGATATGCTATAGTTCAAAATGGTATAGTAGAAAACCTTAGAGATTTAAAAGAGAGATATGATCTGCAAGATAAACTAAAAAGTGATACCGACACTGAAATTATAATCAATATTGTTGCAGACAAATGTAAAGAACTCTGTTTACTGGACGCAATAGAATCGACATTTAAAGAAATCAATGGAGCAAATGCTTGCATCATTCTAGACACACAAGAACCATCAGAATTTTATATGATTGAAAAAGGTGCTTCACTAAATATTCATGTTAATGAGATAGATGAGGGAAATCCTACTGGAATAATTGTTTCTAGTAACTATATTAAAAATAAAAATATATGTCTAAATGGTTACGGTTTGGGCATAGGCTCTGACGACAAGATTCTTAAAATACGCAATGACATTAATAGACATCATAAAGTATCGAGGACATTAAAAAACAATGACATATACGAAGCACCAGATAAAGGTTTCTTCGGATCGTATATGGACAAAGAAATACACGAACAACATACGACATTCAATAGGTTGTTAAGGGGTAGAATTAAAAACAACAAAGTATTTCTAGGAGGATTAGAAACAGAATTTAAAAATAGAGACTGGAATAATATAAATCTAATTACTATGTTGGCTTGTGGAAGTAGTTTAAATGCTTCGAGAATAGGACAATTATATGTAGAACAATTTAGTAGAACCAGAGTATATGTAGAACAAGCAGCAGAATTTAGATATAGAAATCCTGTTTTAGAAAAAGAGTATGATTATGATACTCACAGTTCAATAGACAATGGATTAAAAGAATTGTTCTTATTTACATCTCAATCCGGTGAAACAGCCGACACATTACAGGCATTAAAATATGTATCTGAAAATGGTTATGGCTGTAATACAATAGCGGTATGTAATGTTGTAGGATCAGCAATAGCAGATAAATCATGGTGCGGTATTTATACTAGGGCAGGACTAGAAGTAGGAGTAGCGAGTACAAAAACATATACAAATCAAGTTGGTGCTATGTATTTGTTAGGTTTATTTATTGCACAAAATAAAGGGGCTAGAATTGACGAACATATTCAAGAATTAGAATCTATACCAGATAAGATACAGAAGATATTAGAAGACACACAACTCTTAGACCAAATTTGGAAAGCGTGTGAATGGATAACAGATAAAGAAAGCTGTTTATTCTTAGGTAGGGGCTACAACTATCCTACAGCACTTGAAGGCGCATTAAAAATGAAAGAGTTGTCGTATATTCATGCAGAAGGCTACTCTGCTGCTGAAATGAAACACGGGCCTATTGCGTTAATTAGTAACAAAGTACCCACTATTGCATTTGCTAACCATGATGAACAATTTGAAAAAATAGAAAGTAATATTAGAGAAATAACAGCGAGAGATGGTAAGGTATTATTAATAACAGATAAAAGAATGGATATTGACGACATAGAACAAATAGTAATACCAGAATGTAGTCGAGAGGCTAGTCCTATACTATTAAATATTGTATCTCAACTACTATCATTAACAACTGCTAAGTTATTAGGTAGAGACGTAGACCGTCCAAGGAACTTAGCAAAAAGCGTTACTGTAGAATAATGAAAATTAAAGTAATCCTAATATCGTTCTTATTGCTTTTAAACGGTATCGAAACAATTCGGCATAATCAGATACTCAGGTTTTTAATAGATGGTAGACCTAAGAGTATCATATATTTTCATTCCACATTTATGTTTACTCATATTGAAATTGAAGTAATCGAACCAGAGATAAGAAAAGATTGTGCCGCTTTTCAATCTATTAACATATATTTTTTTTCTGATAATTTTCATTTACATCATACAATTCATTGGAGATATATTAAATTTGTAGAAACATAAGGTGTATATTATAGTGTTGAGAAAATTATAACACTATTGGAGTTACCTATGTTTAAAAAATCTAAAAGGCATTTAGCCGACAACAACATGGGATATTTAGAGCATTTTGTTTTTGCTTCTGGACATGGATTAAATTGTATTAAATCTGGATTTCTTTTAATAATACATGCTTTGATACCGGGCATTTTATCAGAAACAGGTTCTAGAATTACAAATGAATTAAATAAAGTTTTTACAGACCAGAATGAATACCTGTCTCTTAAAACTAGAGTGGAAGCATTTAAAAAGATAGTATACCATTATCAATCAAAGTTAGCAGACAAGAACTAAAGACTTGACTTTGCATTGACGATACTGTATACTATACGGACAGGACTACACAAGGACTCAGGATATTATAATGAACAGCACAGAATATGTTATGGCTATGGTTAATGAACTGCGTAACAACAGCGGAACAAATGCCAAACAAGAAATTATCTCTAAGTATTGTAAAGCAGGCAAAGACGAGGATAATGGAGATCAACTTCATGCTAGAAATGTATTAAATCTAGCACACAATGACTATCTTATGTATGGTTTAACAAGTGGTCAGGTTAAGAAGCGATCAGACTTATCCTTCGGAGATTGTGAACCGGGATATGGCTTGTGTCAACTGTTTAATGATTTAACGCTTCGTAGATACACAGGGCATGATGCTATTAGAATTGTTAATACTTATATCAATAAGTTTCCTGAACAAGAAGAACTTGTCTATTGTATTCTGGACAAAGACCTAAAGACTAAGGTTGGCGTTAAACTTATTAATAAAGTTATCCCTGATTTTATTCCAGAGTTCAGTGTCGCTCTTGCAGAAAAATATCAACCTAAATTAGTGGAGTGGGAAGATGAGTGGTTTGTATCTCGTAAACTTGATGGGGTTAGATGTTTGGCTATTGTCGATCATTTTGGCAATACTACTTTCTACTCCCGAACGGGCAAAGAATTTACTACCTTGGGTGTTGTTGCCGATGGGATTGCAAGTCTTGGTTTATCTAATGTTGTGTTTGACGGGGAACTCTGTTTAATTGACGAAGATGGCAACGAAGACTTCCAAGGTATTATGAAACAACTTCGTAAGAAAGAACATACTATTGAAAATCCTTCTTATAAAATCTTTGATATGATGACGCAAGACGAGTTTAAAGCAAAGAAAAGTGATGACAATCTTTATCAAAGATATAAAGAACTATTGTTTACTATGGAAGATAACGAATGCCCTTGTCTATCTGTATTAGAAATGGAGATAGTAAATGACGACGAACATTTCCAAAAGTGGGTATCTAAAGCAGATGACGATAATTGGGAAGGTGTTATGCTTCGTAAAAATGTACAATACAAAGGTAAACGTAGTAAAGATTTGTTAAAAGTAAAGACATTCCACGATGCAGAATATCAGGTGATAGATACAGAGATGGGAATGTTTCCCTTGACATTAGATGGTAAAGAATGTGAAGAGGAAATGTTGTCCTGTGTTTACATTAAACATAAAGATCACCTTGTCAGAGTTGGTAGTGGATTTAGTATAGAGCAGAGACAATACTTTTATAAAAACCCTGATGCTATCTTAGGCAAGATTATAACCGTACAATATTTTGAAGAGACTAAGAATCAGGAGGGAGGTATCAGTCTTAGATTTCCAACATTTAAAGTATTGCATGGTGAAATGAGAAGTGTATAAGATATTTAAATATAATCAATCGGATTATCCTTTTGTAGAATATATATCAAATTTATTTGATGGTCATAAATTAGAACTATTACATAATAAAAACAAAAAAGAATATAGTTTTTTTGACAAACCTTCAAAAGACTCTGATACTTTATATCATCAAGTTTTCTATGATAAGATGAGAAGTGGATGGGAAGACTTTCTTCATACTTACAAGTCTTTTATAAGAGAATTTATACAATCAGAAATCCAAGAACCTATTATCTATCAAAAATGGCCTACGTTTAGAGTTCATTTACCAAATAATTTAGCTGTTGGTGCTTGGCATACGGATTCTGAGTTTAATCATCCAGATGGTGAAATAAATTTTTTATTACCTATTACTAGAATGTTTGAAAGTAATACAATTATCACCGAAAGCGAACCGGGACTAAAAGATTTTAAACAAATAGAATTGGAACCGGGAGAAGTCTTTATGTTCAATGGTAATAAATGCACTCATGGTAATTTACCAAATCGCACAGGAAAAACTAGGGTGAGTCTAGATTTTCGCGTTTTAAAAAGATCAGATTATAAAGTTGGTGAGCAAACCTCAATCACTACTGGTACTAAGTTTATATTAGGGGAATACTATGAGTGATACAATTTCAATAGATGAATTTTATAAAAAGAATAGTATCGCTAAAGAATTTGATGAAGAATTTTATTCTAATGAGTACCCAGAAGTAGAAGATTTTTATCAACCATACTGCAAAGATAATGGATTTACTGAAAGACAAAGGTTATATTTTCACTGGGTAAATTATGGTAAAAATAATTTTTATTTACCTTATGAGCATTATGAAGATGTGAAAGAATATGATCCAAATATTTTATTTGAGAATATATCTGTTGTTGTCAGTTGTAAAGACAGAGAACAAATGCTGAGTGTAAGTTTAAGGTCTTGGTTATTAAAACCACAAATTAAAGAAATTATTATTGTAGATTGGTCGTCTAAAGAAAGTTTAAAACATCTTGAACAGATTGATAAAAGAATTAAAGTTATAAGAATAGAACAAGAAAAGTTTTATAATGCCAGTAAGCCTATTAATATTGCAATAAAAGCTGCTAAATATGAAAAAATATTAAAGATGGATGTAGACTACATACTAAATCCTTATCTTCCATTAACAAGTTTAGTCAATATATCACCGGGAGAATTTGTGGCAGGGAACTGGAATCAATACTATTTAGATAATGATCTTGGATTTATGAGAAATCTGAACGGAATTATATGTTGCCATAGAAAGTTTTTTATAGACGCAGGATTATACAACGAAGACATTGATAATTATGGCAGAGAAGACTGTGAGATGTTTGAAAAGCTAGAGAAATTGGGAGTTGTTAGAAAAGATATTGATTTTGAATCTAATCATGTTCCAGTTTATCACAATCCTCATAGCAATCGCGTGAGAGGGCAAAATAGAAAAGACCGTAATGTAGATCGTACTATAAATTATATGAATAGAAAATACGGTCAATCAGATTTTGAATTAGTTATTAATCTATACAAAGACCCACTACCAGAAAGAACCAAAGAGATTCTAGACTGTTTAAAATTAAATTTAGAGAATAAATATATCACTAAGGTTCATATCTTTTTAGAAAATTACGAAGACTTTCCAGAGTTTTATGAATTAAAAAAAGATTATGAAGAAAAAATAATTGTAAATAATACTATACGCAGAATGTCTTTTAAAAAAATATTTGCTTATACAAATAAAAACATTATTAATACACAGTGTATAGTGGCAAATAATGATATTCTTTTTAATGACGATTTACATAAAATAAGAGGCTTGTTTCCTAGAGAGATTATTTCATTAACGAGACACGAAGAGGATGGAGGTCTATTACAAGATAGGCATAGAGATGCTTTTTGTTCTCAAGATGCTTGGATATTTACGTCACCTATGGTAGATGATTTTGAGTTATTACCAGATGATATTATCATAGGAACTTTTTATTCTGATGTCGTTTTAGATTATTGTATTTACAAATCTAAACAATATCGTGCTTGGAATCTTTGTAACGACATAATAATAAAACACTGTCATCAAACTACTGAACATGACCATAATACCAAAAGTACAGACGAGGCTATTGCTATTCACGATTATTATTGTGAAAAATTTGGAACACACAACTGGTATAGTCATCTAGTAGTTACCTCTGTAGAAGATTATTGGAATAGAAAAAATGCTAATAAATTTATTAGTGACCATCAATTCGACTTAAATAGGTATTAATATTATGGTAATATCACACAGAAATAAATTTCTGTTTATACATAACGATAAATGCGCTGGTACTGCTATGCGAGAACATTTTCGTTGGAATGAAGAATTTGAAATAGACTTAATTGGTCATTGGGGCAAAACTATGACAATAGAATTGTGGAAGGAATTTGGACACATCATGTGTGCTGTTCCACAACACTCTACCGCAATAGCGATAAAGGGCTATTTTGAATTAATGGGCTGGAACTGGGATGAATATTTTAAGTTCGGTATTGTTCGCAATCCATTTGACAGAATTGTATCTGGGTATGAATGGAGAAGGACTGTTGTGAAAGAATGGTGTGCCGACGATGAACATGGAAATAAAAACCACTTTAAAGAAATTGTATCTGAAACAGACGATGGATTCAAAAAGTTTGTCGAAAGAAAATGCAAAAAATGGAATGGTCAAGAAAGATATTTTTATTCAAAACCACCAAAACAATGTTTAGTAGACTTTGTTGGTAGGTATGAAAACTTACAAACAGACTTTAAACACATAGTTAAAACAATCCTACCAAATGCTACAGACAAATCATGTACACTTATTAAAAAAAATAACGCAAGCATAAGAAGGAAAGATTATAGATCATACTACGACGAAGAGACAAGAGGTATCGTCGAACAAAACCTTTCTGATGAATTAGAATTGTTAGAATATAAATATTAAATGACTATTAACCATAATTTTAAATATATGACCATTCCTTTTCCTTGTATCTATCTAAAACCAACTCAAGGTTTAGGTAATAGATTATTGATGCTAGATTCTGTATATGCTTTTGCTAGAGAATTTCAATATAGCGAAATATATCTATGTTGGGTTAAAAGCGAGGGTTTTTCTGATGAATCCTTTGGCGAATTGTTTGATTTAGATCAACTGCCTAAGAACATATCTCTAATTGATGATAAGCAATACAATGATGCTGCTAAAGAATTTATGAATTTAGATCGCTTATTTACACAAGACCCGGATACTTTGAAGTATTCTGTAGATATAGATATAAACGAATTATTGCAATCTGTTAACACTTTTTGTTTAAACTCTTATGCGTCTATAGACTGGATATTTGGTATTCAGCTTAAACATAGAAATATGCTCTTAAAAAATTACATATATCCATCACCAGAATTACAAAAATACATAAGCCAATGTGATGTGAATAAAAATTATATAGGTGTGCATATTCGTAAGGGTGATGCTATTACTGGCCCTTGGGCTAAATACTACGAAGAATCTAAAGACGAATATTTTGAAAATATTATAAGGGCATACGCTGATGCTCCGATTTTTTTATCTACAGACTCAGAAGCAACCGAAAAATACTATACAGAAAAATTCGATAACATTGTTGTTAGCAATAAAAATTTTACAGACCCCTCTTTAACCGTAAATGACCATAAGCCACTACAAAAAGAAGCAGTAATAGATATGTTTCTGCTTTCTAAAACTAGACAAATTTATGGTACAAATTGGAGTACATTTAATGAAATATCTAGTATAATTGGACATAGTAATTTAGAATTATTAACAGATAAAACTCAAACTAATTTTAAAAGAAAAACAAATATTTCTGTAGTTACAGTTACTAAAAACAGAAATAAAATATTAAAAACATCCATAAATTCTTGGTTAATTCATGATGATATTAAAGAGATAGTTATTGTAGATTATTCATCAGATGACTTTGATCAGGAATATTTTGAAAATTTAGACCCAAGAATCAAAATCATACAAGTTAAGGGTGAGGAATATTTTAATTTATCCAAGGCTTATAATATTGCTATAGATAATACTTCTAATGATATGATCTTAAAACTTGATGTAGACTATATAATTAATCCTTATAATTCGTTATCTGATTTGCTGCTTATTGATAGCGATAAAAGTTTCATTACTGGATGTTGGGCTGAAAAGAGTAGAGATAATGAAATTGGTTTCTTAGAACACTTAAATGGATTTTGTTTTATTGATAAAAAACATTTAATTAAAGTTAATAAATATCAGGGCAATCAACATGGATACGGATACGATGACTGCGATTTATACAAACGGCTAGAGGGCATAGGGCTTCAAAGAATAACAATAAAATTCAATAAAAATTTTGTTCCAATATTTCATATACCACATTCTGATGATTATAGGAGTAAGTACTATAAAAATAAAAATATAGTAGAGTCATTACAAAAAAATCAAAAAGAAACATTAAAATGATAATATCTCATAGAAAAAAATTTATATGGATTCATTTCCCAAAGTGCGCAGGTACTTCAATAAGAGAATTACTGCAAAACAATCCTATGTTCCAAGCGGATATTTTACCGATGTGGCACTCAAAAAGACCTATAAATTGGGAAGAAGAATATCCAAAAGTAGATACTAATTTGTGGACGCACTCTTCTGCAAGTGATATTAAAAAGTATTTAGATGAAAGAGGATATAGGTGGGATGATTATTTTAAATTTGTTTTTATCAGAAATCCTTGGGAGAGGGCTGTTTCTGAATATGAATATTATCGACAGATTATGAACATAAAGAAAGACAAATCAGATTTTAATACCAAGATAACAGAAATGGCAATAAATAAACCACCTCAAAATTTTATTATGAGAAATGCTGGAAGTGGATGGAGTCCACACGATTATATATTTGATGAGGATGGAAAACTAATGGTTGATTTTATTGGCAAAGTAGAGAATATAGAACAAGATTTTGAAAAAGTTGTTAAAAAAATATTGCCTTATGCTAATATAACGCAATGGAGATTGCCCCATAGGAATAAAACCACTAAAAATAAATCTTATAGAGATTACTATGACGATGAAAGTATTGAGTATATTAGTAATAGAGATTCAAAGATAGTAGAACTGGGGCAGTACAGATTTTAGCGAACAGCCTAAAGAAACACCTATTGACAAACCGATAATAGTAGTGTACAATCGTTAGTATCACAGGACTTAACTTTTGGAGACTATTATGGAAACTTTGGAAACTAAACCAGTAAAGCAAACTACATATTCTCGTTTCAAAGCAGACGATTTCTTTAAGACATTCCCCACAGAAAAAATTCAAGCATACAAGGAGTACTGGGAAAGTGTACGACCACAGAATGATGGTGATATTTTTAGGCGTTATCTCTTTGCTTATTGCTCTGTTCATACAAGTTGGCAGGGGAATTGTCGTGGCTACAATGCCATTAAGAACTACGAAGAGTGGGTTGATAACAAAGAAACACTATTAGACAAACTTAAAAATTCTGGCGTTGGTCTTTACAATAATAGAACAAAATATATTTGGGATTTTGCGACTCAGTTTTGGAAGAATCCCAAAGACTTTTATTTAACTACTAAGAAGTATCATGTCAAAAAGAGAGATTCTATTGTAGATAAAATTGTTGGACTTGGAATGGCTAAGGTTAGTTTTGCTTTAGAAATGATTCATCCAAATTTTGCAAGAGTTCTATGTGGAGATGTCCACCAATTAAGACTTTACGGTATGGAGCATTTAAGTTATAATAAGAGTAAGCAAGGTAGTACGAAATATAAACGTATGGAGCAACATTGGAGTGTTAATTGCGGTAAACTTAAAGTTCCTTCCTATATCGCAAGATGCGTGTATTGGGATGCCTTGCAAGAGAAAGAAGATAGTCGTTACTGGTCTTATGTTTTAGAAGGTTAAGTATGAGTCAAAATAAAAATGGCAAAGGCGACACAAACAGGCCGAAAAGTGTATCTTATAAAAAGTGGTGTGAAAACTATGAGAAAATTTTTAGGAAAAAAAATAAATGAATCATACTTTACTGGATGTATTAAGCGTATGGTGGATAGTAGTGCTGGTAGATTTAAGTGTAGTGTACTTCTTTGTGAAACTAACTAAAGATAAATAAAATTGGTGTAATATTAATTATTGCATAAACTCTATAGGGAGATATAATGTCAGAATATAATATTGAGAATAATCAAAAAGCTACAGTAAAAGACATACATAAAGCAATTATTCAAGCTAATTCGATTACTAGCACTCTAGAATTAGAGAATCAGCGTATTAAATATTTGTTGAAAAATTTAAAACAAGTCGAAGAATTTGCCTCTTAGGAACCAATTATGCAAGAACTGGCTTTGATTATGTCTTTAAAAGACATATATATACTTCATGGTATGGACGTTTCCTTACTTAATAATTTAACTATCTGCTCTCTCTGAAAACACATTCGGTGTATTATTACTATAGAGTATTTGTATCTTTAGAATAATTGAGGTTAAAATGAGCAAATTGCATAAAAGTAAGAACAAAATGATATTTGGGGTTTGTGCTGGTTTAGCGGAAACTCTGGGTATTGATCCTGCAATAGTTAGAATTGGTTTTGTTGTTGGAGCATTGTGCAGCGTAAGTATTTTGTTTTGGGTCTATTTATTAATGGGTATCGTATTACCAACAGAGTAATTTAATGCACAATAGGAGACTTCTATGTTTAATAAAAAAATTCTCTATGTTGTGCTAATTATATTACTATCTCTAATCATTAAACAGCAGGGTGGTTGTGTTGATACAGTAAAACCTAATCGCCCTGTTGACAATCCTACTCCTGTAGTTGTGGTCACACCCGAATTAGAATCAAATTTTATATATGACGACCTAGAAAAATCACAAGCACTGGCAAAATTTCACAAAAGAAAAGTGATTATAGTATTCGGAGCAGAATGGTGTCCTTATTGCAAAAAAATAAAACAAGACTCTAAATCTATAAAACCATTCGACAAATATATAGTTTGTTTTTTAGACACAGATAATAGAAGTGCAAACCAGAAATCTATTAATACATACAGACCAAGAAGCCTGCCAACTTCTATTTTGGTAGATAAACAAGGAAAAGAACTATCTAGAAAAATAGGATATAGGAACAAGGACTACATTAAATGGCTAAACTCTTTACCCTAATATTTATTGTTGTATCATTCAGTATCGCTTTATGTGAAGAAAATAACAACACTAAAGCTGTTGTAGGAATGCAACCAAGATCAATACCAATAGATATTGATATATTTGAATTAGAAGAAAAACAAAAATTAAATAAAAGTTCTGTATACAATAGGGCTTTAAGTTGTTTTAGCAAACCTTTCGGAGATAAGCATGGAAGAAGTACTAATATTCACGAAACAGTTCATGGTATAAATAATGCTTTGAGTAATAGCAAAAGAGGATATAGAGGATTCTATTGTGGAACATCTAGAGGTTTATGGCTAAAAGAACCTGATGTAGATATGCTAGATATTATTCCAAACATACCTAACGTATTAAGAGAGTATCGCTATTCTTTGTATTTTGTCAGTCAATTAAAATACTGGAGACAAGTAGCATTGTATCCTGTAGACGAATGGAGTGCTTATATTTGTGGTGCTGAATGTGCGGTAGACGATTATAATCAAAACATCTTGTCTAAAAGTAAGTCAGATAGTGTCTCTGGGGCTTTAGAATTTAGTATATACTGTACTGCATTAGCAAAAGCGATTAAGGAAAAGGATAAAGAGTATTGGGATGATTATCCTCATTTTAAAAATACTATAAAGTTTTTTTTAGTTCGATCAGAAAAAGTTTTTTTTGAAGGAAGATTTATATTTCCTTCCGACAGACAAGAAAGTTTATTAGAAAAACTTCAAAACCACAATGAAGCTAAACCTATTAGAGATTTTTTAATCAAAGAATTTGATGGAGTATTTATCAAATGAATAAATCTGATAGCGTATGGTACATACCTAATCTGTCTAGATTAATAGACTTACATAATGAAGCTAGAACTGATAATTCTTGGATGTGGAATCTTGATCCATTGTCTATGAATATGGATTTAATGACTTTTGCCGGTCATTGGGCTGAAGAAATGGCTAAACGTAGTAAATTAATACATAGTGATATGAAGAATATAATGTCCTTGGGTTTTTCAAGTGTTGCAGAAAATATAGCCTATGGACAAAAGACGGAAGATAAGGTTATGAAAACTTGGTTAAAAAGTCCCGGTCATAGAAGAAATATACTAAGCAAATCTGTAGATAGTATAGGGTGTGGATTCCGTTACAGTAACTCTAATATTATTTATTGGTGTGTTTGTTTTGGAAACAAAAAAGATTAAGACTAAAGTTTTTATTGTTGACAAGACGATATGTTATGATATAATAAAATTGTTGTAAGCTGGATATTTGGAGGAAAAAATGAAAAAGGACAAGAAAAGAATCCATTGTTCTAATGAAAAATTTTTGGAAGCAGTATATTCAAGCAAGACCTACGCTGAAGTGTCTTCAAAGACAGGTCAAAGAATTACATCTACTATGGCTAGATATTCTAGAATCAAAAAGAAGTTATCAAAAAAGAATATAAAATTGCCGAGGATGGAAAGAATGACAAGAATCACCAACCTAAATGATGTAGACGATATAGTGAATATTATAAATAAATTAAAGGCCCAACATTTTGGAACTAATTAATATGAGGGGCTGTATTCCAATAGGCAGAGAAAACGGACTTAAAATCCGTACAGTGTCGGTTCGAGTCCGACCAGCCCTATTCAATAAATACAAAAGTGTTTTTGTTTTACCTTAACTAGAAAGATAGATAATGAATAGTAAGAGTTACTTTATTGTAGCAGCGTTTGCAAGTTTTGTTTTAAGTGTTTCACTTTGGTTTCTTGGAGATCAAGCCGTTGCACAAGAACAAGGTATCTTTGTTGGCCTATGGGTTCCCAGCATCCTTGCATTAGGGAGTTATTTTAATGGATAATTTCGCACTCTTTGTGTGCGGCATTGTGGTTACGCTCATCGCAGGGATGGGCGTAATCACTTCTCAAGTCTTTTTGGGATATTTTAAATATTTAGAAACCGAAAGACTTAGGCAGCTTAAAAAAGCACAAGCACAACTACGAGAACTACAAGAACAACAGGAGAAAGAAGATGGAACGGTCAAACAGGCTGTGTAATGCTTTTGCATTAAACACTAATAATAAATCTGTTATTAAAGGATTTGAAATTATCACCTGTAGAGAAATGAATGACTACAATGGTGGTACTATGATACAAGAATTAAAAACAGCAGAAGATTTTTTAGATACTGACGAGTTTGGTTTAGATGAGCCGTTCTATAGAATATTCTCCATATATAAAAAAGACTACTATAAAAGCAGAAAAGCAATAGCGGATTTTTATGATATAAAAGAGGCTATGCTTTTTATAGAAGAACTAACAGGAAGTCCCGTTCACATATATTCATACTAATACCATGCGTAAAAAAATATTGCTTACAGGCGGCGCAGGATTTATTGGTCATCATTTTGTTGACTATATATTAACACATACTAATTATGATATAATCACCTTAGACAGATTAGACTACAGCGGTAATCTTAATAGGCTGCATGAAGTTACAAGCGAATTAAACAGATTAGAACGCAAGAGAGTCACTACTATATTCCATGATCTCAAGGCTCCTATTAATTCTCAAATTTCTAAATCTATAGGAGATAATATATCTTATATAATTCACATGGCAGCAGGCAGTCATGTAGATAGGAGTATATCAAACCCTTTAGAATTTGTAATGGATAATGTTGTAGGTACAGTAAATATACTAGATTATGCTAAAACTTGCGATAATCTTGAGAGATTTATATATTTTTCGACAGACGAAGTATTCGGCCCTGCCCCAAATAATATAAAATACAAAGAAAACGATAGATATAATTCTACCAATCCTTACAGTGCCTCAAAAGCTGGTGGAGAAGAATTGGTTGTAGCTTATGAAAATACATACGGTCTGCCTTGCTACATTACTCATACAATGAATGTATTTGGCGAAAGACAGCATCCAGAAAAATTTATACCTATGTGTATATCTAATATACTTAGCGAGAAAACAGTAACAATACATAGCAATCCTGAAAAGACTAACGCAGGATCAAGGCATTATATACATGCTAAAGATGTCGCTGATGCTGTTTGGTTTTTAATGAATTATGATGAGCATAAATTAAAAGTTCAAGATTTTGGTGGGGCAAAGTGCCATAAGTTTAATATTGTTGGGTCAAAAGAAATAGATAATTTAGAATTAGCGAATATGATAGCTACTCATCAAAACAAAAAACTAAAATATGAAATGGTAGATTTTCATACGGCTAGACCGGGGCATGATTTAAGGTATGCTTTAGACGGAAATAAAATGAAAAAGATGGGATGGAAACCTTCTTGTGTAGATAATAGGCTTGGGGAAGTTGTAGATTGGACTATAAATAATGACAGATGGCTTTTTAATAATTCCTAACAAATTTCTAACATGCCGGAAATATTGAAAAGGGTATTATACAGCATCAAGGCTAACTGTAGCCTCTCGCCAAACTTCCCCATATAAGAGGAATTTAATAATGAAAAATCGCAAAGGTTTTACTCTCATCGAATTACTGGTAGTTATTGCAATCATCGGCGTTTTAGTTGGATTATTATTACCTGCTGTTCAACAGGCTAGAGAAGCAGCACGAAGAATGTCATGTGCAAATAATTTAAAACAGCAAGGACTTGCTATGCACACATACATGGATGCACAAAGATACTTTCCTGCTGCTGCATGGACTATAGATTCTGCTGGATCATCTCCTACTGGTAATCGTTCTGGTACAGAACATAGTTGGAGAGCATTCGTTCTTGCTAATTTAGAGCAAGGTAATACTGGTTATGACTTTAATAAAAACTGGTGGGAAAATACTCAGGCTATCTCTTTGAACGCATCTGTATTTATATGTCCAACAGCAGTTCCTCCTAATGGTGGTTATGCTAATATTGATGGGCCTACCAGAGATAGCGATAGTGCTGCACCAAGTTTAAATCCTAATAATCTTGGATATACAGATTATGAAGTATTTACTGGCGTTAAAGATAAAATCTTTCCTGCTGCTAGCGATCCTTATGCGGCGAAGGATCGTAATGAAGGATGTTTAATTAAAGATGCTGTTACTAGAGATGCTCATATTAGAGATGGGTTTTCTAATACTCTTATGATTGTAGAGTGTGCAAGTAGACCTGATGTTTATAAAGCAAGTAATGGTAGATCGCCAACAGGTGATACTAACCAGTGCATTGGTTGGGCAGATTCATTAGGGCCATTTAAATTACATGGTGTTGATTCTAATGGAGATAAATGTAAGAACTGTGCTGGTAATGTACCTTTTAATGTAATTAATGATGGTGAAGCATATAGTATGCACCCCGGCGTAATGAATTGCGTATATGCAGATGGTTCTACTAGAACTATTAATGATAATGTAGATTTAAGAGCATTTGCTGCTGCTATTACCCGTGCAGGTGGAGAAGTACAAACCATTGATTAAAAACAAAAGTTCTTGGATTATTATTGGGTTACTCTTTTTATATCTAATGATGCTTCTCTCTGTTCCAAGGGGAGAAGTATCTGATATGGAGAAAGTTAGACAGTGGAAACCTAGAGATTTTTATTTGGTCTACAAAATGTGGACTGATGAGGAATACAGGAATGTAAATGGTAAATAACGATTATTTGGTTGATATGAGTTGGTGCGACTCTGGTGGATATTGTGACTTTATGCCCATCAGAGGAGAAAATAATCTAGGATTTAAAAGTTTTAAAACAAAAAACAGGGCATTAGAATCTATAGATAATCAACTAAAATTAGCCGCATTTGATCTTGCTCCGAGGGTCGCCACAGACCTGTGTAAAATTCCATACTCTTATGACCCAGAACTTTTAAAACATTGGAATCCAGAAGAAACTGTGACCTCTTGGGGCTATGTGACAGAGAAGGCTATGCTTGTTGATGTAGATGATACTCCTTATAATAAACTGCAATCTCTTGTGGATAATGTAAGAGATAAAACAGGATTAAAGTTTTGGGATTGCCATTGGACGAATATCGGATATATTAAAAGAGGGCGTAGAAAATTATTAGTATGTATAGATACAGGTGCAGAAAGTTTCACACCATATTGTAATGCTTGGGGCTATGAAGAACCGGGGCCAAAATGTCCATACTGCGACAAGTATCAATGTTATTGTTCTGTGGCTTTAACCCATGAGGATTGTGTTTGATGAAATATGTTGTGACGGGTGGTGCTGGATTTATTGGTTCTAATTTAGTAGATAAGCTATTGTCTGAAGATCATAAAGTTATTATTATGGATAATCTTTCTACCGGCAATATAAATAATCTTAGTGAAAAAGCCCGCGAATCTTTTATATATAAAGATGTTGCTATGGCTTTGCCTCAAGAATTAAATAGAATTTGTGAAGATGTTAATGGTATATTTCACATGGCAGCATTGCCAAGTGTGCAATTCTCTATAGAAAATCCTATGAAAACCATTAATTCAAATTTAATATCTACCATTAAAATGCTGGAAGTGGCGAGAAAAAATTCTGCTAAATTTGTTTACAGTGGCTCATGCTCTTGTTATGGTAATGCTGATGAAATTCCCACGAACGAGAAAGAAAGCATAAAACCTCTAAGTCCTTATGCCTTAAATAAATATCAGGGAGAAGAGTATTGTCAAATGTATTCTAAAATTTATAACTTAAATACTGTGTGTTTAAGATATTTTAATGTTTACGGATGTAGAATGACCAGTATTGGAGCATACAAAAGTGTTCTTAGTGTATTTTTAGACGCTTACGATAAAAAACAACCACTAAATATAGTAAACGATGGTGAACAAAGAAGAGATTTCGTGCATGTATCGGATGTTATATCTGCAAATATAAATGCTATGAATTGTTCTGATCAATTAAATATGCCTATAAATATAGGTTCTGGTAAGAATTATTCAGTAAACGAAATAGCTGATTTATTTGGTACAACAAAGAAATATGGAGAAAAAAGAATAGAACCAAAAGCAACCTTGGCAAATATATCTATAGCTAAAGATGTGTTAAAATGGCAACCTAAAACTAAATTAGAACAATGGATAAAGGAGCAATTATAATGCCTTATATTAAAGAGAATGCTAGAAAAGAATTAGATGACTGTATAGAATCTATGGTAGATTGTTTGACTCACGGTAATGAAGAATTAACAAGTGAGGAATTTGCTGTTATTTGTGGGGAAATTAACTATACTTTTAGTAGAATAATAGCCAAAACTATTGGTCAAGTATCTTATACTAAAATTGCTATCGCTACTGGTGTATTAGAGAATATAAAGCAAGAACTATACAGACGCATGGCATCTCCGTATGAAGACAAAAAAATTGTAGAAAATGGAGATATCAAAGAATACAAGGCCATTTAATGGATACAGATAATCAAAAGCTACAAAAATCCATACTAGATAATAAAAAGAGTATACAAGATATACAAAAAGATAATAAAGATATTAAAAAAATACTATCTAAGATAGAAAGAAATCTTTCTTTACTCGTCAATAAAATACAAGAGTTTGAAATTGTGTTTGATGCTGCTGAAATTATAGAAGAAGAAATAGAGCGACAAATGGAGGATTATAATACGGAATGGTCTCCTTATGATGATGAGGATTTTAAACCAGAAGAATACGAAGATTACGATGCTGACGACGACAACACTCATGGATTTTGAGGATTGGTTTGAAATAGAAGATGAAGATTTAGAGTATCCTTTTCTTCCTTGTTGCGATTCAATTTGGATAGAATAAAGATTAATGCTTGACAACATCTATAGACGATGATATACTTAGGCTATCACAGGACAATAACTTTTTGGAGACTATTAGATGAAACTTGCAGATCGTACAGTTGAAATTCACTCAAACGGTGTTGATGCTAGTAATCAGTTCAGCATTGCACAAACCAGCAAAATGTTTAAGATTTTGTCAGATTCATTATATTCTGACAAGGTAATGGCAGTTATTCGTGAACTGTCTACAAATGCCAACGATGCCCACGTTGCATCAGGCAATAGGAACCCTTTCAAGGTCAGCTTACCTACACAAGCCAACCCTAACTTTACGGTGAGAGATTATGGTACTGGATTATCTCAAGAAGATATGGAAGAACTCTATACAACTTATGGGGCTAGTAACAAGAATGACAGTAACGATTTTACTGGTTGTCTTGGTCTTGGTTCTAAGAGTCCATTTGCTTACACTAAAAGTTTTAGCACAACTTCTTTCTTCAATGGCAAAGCGTACAATTACATAGCGGCTATGGACGAAGGCGGCGTTCCTAGTTTGAGTTTGTTCGGAGTCGCTGAAACTGATGAGCCTAATGGTCTTGAAATTAGTTTTGCAGTAAAGCAAAGTGACTTCCAAGAGTTTACTAATAAGTCTAAGAGAATATTCCATTACTTTAAGACTAAGCCAATGATGGAGGGTGGTACTTGTAATCTTCTTCAGAACCATGCGTATTCTCATACTAATACTATTATAGAAGGGACTAACTGGCGTGTTGGTAGAATCTCTGATAATGACGACAAGTATCCTAGCACATATAACAGTCCCGGTGCTGGTATTGTGGCTATCATGGGTAATATTGCATACCCAGTAGATTCCGATAAGATTATCGGCAAAGAAGAACAACAGCAAAAGAGTGACGCTATCCAAAGATGGAACAGAGCGTTTAAGAAAGCAGACGTAGATAACTGGACTAACTTAGTCAAAGAGATTCTAAACTCTGGCATGTATCTTGAAATTACCTGCGACATTGGTGAACTAGAGATGGATGTTAGTAGAGAAGGTCTACAGTATACTAAGTCTGTTATTAAGACTCTTAGAGAAAAGACTCAAGACATTTATCTGCAACTCAAGAGCAATATGTCAACTAAGGTTGAAGAGTGTACTAATCTTGTAGATGCTTACCAGACATATTATAAGCTGGCTGATATTGCTGGTGGATATACCGCTGGTGCAGAGTGGGTCGATCCAGAAGGCAAGCAACACGATCTGTCTGCTGGTGAAGATTTGGATTATAAATTGGGTAAGCACAAACAGTTGTATGTTATTAATTATCGTACTGCTAGTCATCGTTCTAAGAGAATGTTATATCTAACAGATAAAATCCATCACGAAAGTCTACAGGGTAGATCGTCTAATTATTGGGATAATAAGCGTAAGAGTAATCCTCTAGCCTTCTTTGTCTGCGATACTAGAAGTCCTGAGACTGCCAAGAAGATTGCTATTAGATATTGTAATCAGAATGATTGTATGGCATATCTTATGGTTGACACTCAAAATCCAGCAGAAGATTCTGGTGAGGGTTTCGCTAAACTTATCAAAGATATTGGTGGAGAAGAGAACGTCAAGAATATCTCTGAGTACCGTAGTCTGCTGCAATCTAGCACCAAGGGAAGAACTGGCACTGGTGCTGGTATGATTAGTAAGGACGAAATCTTTCTGCTAAAAAGTTCTAAAGATTATCATACAGATGAGTGTTCTGATCTTAGCGGCAATAATCTTAATGACTCTAATATACTTAGTGAATTAAGTGATAGTCTGGTAGAAGGACTAGAAGATGCTGAACGAGTAATCTATGTTCCTATTACTAGATATAAGTCTGTTAGTCCTTATCCCGATCTTCATAAGATTTATAGTCTATCAAGTAAAGACAATGTTTTAGGTAGTGTGCTATTCAAGAGATATAATATCTATGCTATCAAACAAAGTTCAGTAGCCAAACTACAAAAGCAAGGTATCAATCTGGTTTGCTTTAACAAATGGTTTAAGAGCAAGGCTGCAAAAATGTCTAAGAAATTAAGAGAAGAAGTAGGTAAGTATGATGCAGTCATAAACTACTGTGACAAAGAGTATTCTACTTCAGATTTTAAGAAGCAAAGAAGTTGGAGTAGTCAGCCTGAGCGTTCAGATAGAGTTGTAATGGCTAATCTTTTAAATATCTATGGTCTTGACTACAAAGACTATATTAAAAATGAGACAGTCACTAAGGCTATGGATGAATGGCTACTTATGTACTACTTTGCTCAGGTTGCAAATAGTGAATACTTTAATCTTAGAGTATTTAGTAGACAAAGACTTGAACAGCATGTAAATAACATAGCAAGTGAATACAATATCGTAGAAGACGCAAAGGATATTCACACCAAGATTCTTAAACTAGACAATATGCTTTGTGAATTTAAGAAACTATATGGTTACGAAGAATTGCCATCTGGTAAGAAATCACGTAGTCAGGCAATCATCAAGACCCTGCCTAAGATGGATGCTCTTAGAAAAATTCTTAAAGGTGCTATTGACAGTTCACCGATACTAAAGTATATTGTTAGTGGTAACGATGAGTTGGATATTGAGAAGATCAAAAATGCTGCTCCTACAGATATTCACAACAATGGTTACTATGGTCGAGACAAATGGTTTGACAATGTTGAACTCAGCGAACTGAGAACAGCAGTAGGAAATTTGGTTTAAGGTTTTTATCACAGGAGTTTAATTATGAGTGTTCCTTTTATGTGGGTTGACGGTAACTTAACGGTGATCTTAAAAAATAAGGCTCACCAAGTAATTCCAGATCATACTAATTACAAGTTGATTTTGGAAGCACTACCAACAGCAACAGAAGATGAGTTGCTAGAACTGGTAGATATTGAAAAAGCTATTGCTACTTTTAGTCAAGGACAAGTATCAATCGTAAATGGTAAAGTAATGTTTGAGGGCGAAGAAGTTCATGGTAGTATCAGTAAGAGAATTATAGAATTTATGAGTAAAGGCTTACCTTTTCAGCCTCTTGTAAATTTCTTAGAGAATCTTATGAAAAACCCAAGTATGCAGAGTCAGCAAGAACTGTATGATTTCTTGGAACATGAGAATCTACCTGTTACTGAAGACGGATGCTTCCTTGCATACAAAGCAGTCAACAGTGACTTTAAAGACAAGTGGAGAGGAACATTCGACAATAAGGTTGGTCAGGTCTGCGAAATGCGTCGAGCAAAGGTAGACGACAATAGAGGTAGAGGATGTTCTGCTGGACTTCATGCCGGGGCATTAAACTATGTTGCAAATTATGGGAGCGTGGACGCTGGTGACAATATTGTGATTGTTAAAATCAACCCTGAAGATGTTGTCAGTGTTCCTAGCGATTGCAACTGTGAAAAACTTCGCACTTGCAAGTATGAAGTAGTCGGTCTTTATCAAGGAGAATTGCCAAAGCCTCTTTATAAGGCTGAGTTTGAGGCAGATTCTTACGTTGATGAAGATGAGTACTCAACAGTTTATGACGAGTATGATGAAGACTACTGGGATCAGTTTGAAGACGAAGACGATGAAGAATTTTGATAGTCTGTGATTTCCTGTGATAGTAGGTGAGCAATTAGGGCTAAGGTGGTTCGATCCCACCACACCTCTTTAGTAAGGTTGATTATATATTTTTACGGGGTATTATAAGATAGTCAGATTCGTTTCTATACCGTATGAGGCATGTGTTATGTACGATCCAGACCCAGAACATTATGAATATGATGACGATGACTTTCAAAATTATCCGCATGAATATAATGAGCATGGCTATCCTAAAAATTTTAAATTTGATTGGAGTGCTTGGGAGTCTTGGTTAATGGACGCTATAAAAGATATTCAAGAAGATAATAATAGTTGGTATCTTGGACATTATAAAGCAGAAGAAGAAAAGAGTAGCGACAAAAAATCATCAACTGGTGGGTCTTTGAACAATAAATATTTTATATATTTAGGAAGTAATAGTTTTAAAGAGCCAATATGGAAAACAAAGTATTTTGTTGTTGATAAAATACAACAAGAATATAACGCTCATATATCAGCCCACGCGAAACACTTTTTATTACAACCACAATATTACAAATCAATGTTCGACATACTGAACTAGGAAAAAAATGCAAGATGAATGGCTAGACATAGTTAACTTAGATAAGTTGGTTAACTTTAGCAGAAAAGTTGTTTACGCTAATTTAGGAGAGGAGTACAGTGATGTCTCCGATGCTGGTTTTTTGGAGTTGGTAGAAAACATGCCAGAAGATCAAATGTCAGAGTTAGATAATCTTCTGTCTATGCCAGAAGCAAGGGCCATATTCAAACCATTTGTTAAACACAAAAGAAATAAAAAAACATTGAGCGTTAAGGTAACTATGTTAGAGTCAGACTATGATAATGTTTTAAGACAACTGAGTGAAAGAATGATATCTAATATCGTCAGAAACTTGGTCAAGAAAGGATTAGTTGAATCTGCATTTGACGAAGATAAGAATGATTTTGTTTTTTGGATTAAAAAAGATTGAAAGAAATTGGAGCAAAAATGTCTAATTGTGTTCGTCCGTCAACATTCGACGGCATTGTGGGTCAGCAGGACGTTGTTCAACGCTTGAGGATCATCGTAGCTGGCTGTAAAAAAACTAGGCAAGCTATGTCTCATACTTTAATAGACGGGCCTCCCGGCCTTGGTAAGACTACCATAGCTAGTGCCATAGCTAAAGAGATGGATGTGAATCTATATACTGTGAATGCGGCAAATATTAGAAGTATAAAACATATTATTCCATACTTGATGGGTTTAGAGGGACGATCTGTATTGTTTATTGATGAAATTCACAGACTTCCTAAATTGGTAGAAGAATTTTTATATCCCGTGATGGAAGATTATCGTATGGATATTCTTACTGATGGAAAACCTGAAACTATTGATCTTCCTGTGTTTACGTTAGTAGGTGCTACAACAAGTGGCGGCAGTTTAAGTCAGCCTTTCTATGATAGGTTTGTTATTAAAGAACATCTAAAGTTTTACTCTGCTGAAGAGTTAGCTAAACTAGCAGGATCAAATGCTGACAAGATTGGAGTTGATGTGTCTCCAGAACAAATGATTCAGATAGCTAGAAGAAGCAAAGGTACTCCCAGGATTTTAAACGCAAGACTACAATGGTATAGAAATTACACTTCTTTTTATGAAGATAAAGAATGTACTATGGACGATGTGTTTAGTAGTCAGGGCATAGACGAAAACGGCTTTGATTGCAATGACAACTCGTATCTACAAGTTTTAAAAAATAACAGAGGTAATCCTTTGGGTATCAAAAGTATATCTTCAATGACCGGCATAGCTATGGAAACTATTGAAAATAATATAGAGCCTTACATGGTCAGAATGGGATATGTTGTTAGAACTCAAAAGGGTAGAGTAGTAGGGAATGGTTGTCCATGAAAAAAACTATAGTTATAACTGGCTGCGGAGGTAGATTAGGTCAACAATTTATAAGCTGTTATCAAAATACTTATAATATATACGGCATATCTACTAAAGACAAGAGAAATAATTTACAGTACAACCACATTAATAGAGGTCTTGGTATGTACAATGAAATTATTGATAGCATTCCAGACATAGACTGTTGGATTAATAATGCTTATTCATACAATATGATAGACCCTAAAAAATATGATCATGGTTTTTTGCAAGAAATCCATGTTGGACTAGTAGTTCCTTATGAATCATCTTGCTATCTATATAAAACTTGGGAGAGTAAAGCTGATTGGTCTGCAAACAAAAGCATATTAAATATTTCTAGTATAGCAGGTATTAATTTTTATGATATTATTCAAACCACTTATGGGGCTTGTAAGTCTGGAATGAACAGGATGACTATAGACCTAGCTAAATCTTTTGCTGGAAAAATAAGAGTTAATGCTATCTGTCCTAACAGTTTCCCCTATTACGTTACTTATGAAACCATTCTTAGTAGTATGCAAAACTTTATAGAAGGTAAAGAAACAGCTACCTTGCACGTTCTAGACCAGAATAATAACTATAAAATAAACGGCTAAATTTAGCCATATTCTACTATCTGATTGCTCCATAAATGCACCTTTTCGGTGTATTTTTTTTTGGAGATATATAATGTCAAATACTTTAGAAATATTACTGATAATAACTTTAGCCATATTAATTTTTAGTGCTGGTCTATATGTTGGTAGATTTATGAACAATAGTCATACAGAAACCAAACCCTCTAGCTTTTTGAAAAGCCAAGGTAGAAAGAATACTGGTCAAAATAGCAATATAGAAATTGATGATACAAAAGTGGTTTTAAAAGTAGACACAGGTGGTATGGAGAAAAAATTTGACAAAATGACAGAATCTAAAAGTGTCAAAAATGATATTTCTAGTTCTGTAAACAAACTTAAAAGCATGAAAGGTAAATAATATGATAGGTCTTGATGTCGGCACAAGTTTTATTGTTGCTTCTTCTTACAATGGAGATAAAATCGAGTTTAATGACTTTAGAGATGCCTTTTATGTAATTAAACCAACCACACCTATTGCTACAAAGATGGTAGAAAAAGGTCTGAAGGGTAAAATATTTATTAAAGATACAGATGGTTCTTTTGTGATACTAGGAAAAGACGCTATAGAAAAAGCAGTAGAAAGAAATGAAACTGCTCGCCGCCCTATGTATAGAGGCGTAGTATCTGTTAAAGAAAAAGACGCGAAAAGAATATTGGCTTATATACTAAAAGAAGTTGTAGGTCAAGCAAGCGAACCTAACGAAAAGCTGGTTTTCTGTGTTCCTGCGCAGCCAGTGGATCAAGAAGATGATGATTTTGACGTAGGCTATCATGAGGATGTAGTAAAGACTATCTTATCAGAAGTTGGATATGATGCTAGGTCAGTAAACGAAGCTGAAGCATTATGTTATTCTGAATTAGAAGATAGCGATTATACCGGGATTGGTATTAGTTGTGGGGCAGGTATGACAAATGTTTGTGTCATGCTTAACGGCGAACCAACCGTAGTCTTTAGTACAACAAAGTCAGGTGATTGGGTAGACCGTATGAGTGCTGTAGCTACCGGAGAACCAGATAGCGTTGTTCAGGTTGAGAAAGAAGGTGGTGGTTTTAAAGTAGGCGAACCAAATGATAGTCCTGTATTAAGTGCGGTAGCATCTTATTACGACAGACTAGTAGAGTATACAGCCAAACAATTATCTTCAGCTTTAGCTGGACACAAATCGTTACCTAAATTTAAAAATGCTATTAAAGTTGTAGTTGCTGGTGGCACATCACAGGCAGATGGATACATTGAGAAACTTCATGAGAAATTATTAGCAGCAGAATTCCCTTTAGAGATAGAAGTAGTCAAGCACGCCGCCGATCCACTTCATTCTGTATCCAAGGGGTGTTTAATTGCTGCTAGTATACTAGAGTAAGTAATTATGTATGGTAAATTTACTTGAAAATCCATTTAATTTTTTTCAACACATATACTGTATATCTTTACCTCAATCCTCAGATAGAAAAACAACCATATCCAAACATTTTGAAAATTTAAAAATAAAAGATAGAGTTGAATTTATATATGTCGATGCTCCTGCTGGAAATTTTAAAAATACAAATTTCAAAAAAGCAGGAGTATTAGGATGCTCTTTAAGTCATATGAAAGCCGTATACGACGCAGTTGACAAACAATATGATAACTGCTTAATTATAGAAGATGATGCTTTTTTTAGTCAAGACTACCATTGGAGAATGATTGCTGGATTATCCGAATTACCAAAAGATTGGGATATACTGTATTTTGGAGGTAGTCCTCATGAGAAATTAATACCAATGTCTTCTCAATTATCTAAATCGGGAGCAATGCTTGGTACTATAGCTTATGCATTAAATGCTAAATACTATAACAAAATTTTAAATTCGTATTTCGGTGATATTGGCAAAAAATTTCCTGCATGTTGTGCCGATAATATTTTAAAAAATCTAAACAAACAAAATAAATCATATACTTTTGATCCTTATATGTGTGAGACACACGAAGGTATTAGTTTGATAGAAAATAGACACACATCATATCATAACTATATTCATGGAATATGGCAAATACACAGTCAAAGAATGTAGGTAGTCATATGCAAGACACATCTAGCCATCCAAGCCCTTTTAGTTTTTTTGCTCACATTTACTGTATCTCTTTACCAAGATCAAAGGAAAGAAAACAATTTGCGTCTGAACACTTCAAGGAATTAGGTATAGAGAATAAAGTTAAATGGATATTTGCAGAACCTCCGTATGGAGATTTTAGTAAAACCAACTTTAAAAAAGCTGGCATATTAGGAGCTTCTTTAAGTCACATGAGAGCCATATATGATTCAGTCTCTAATATGTATAGTAACTGTTTAATACTAGAAGATGACATTTTTTTTAGTGAAGATTATTTTAATAGAATGAATATTGGACTATCTGAATTGCCAGATGATTGGGATATTTTATATCTAGGAGGCAGTCCTAAAGACAAATTGATTCCAGTGTCTTCTGAGTTATCCAAGCCAGAAAATATGCTTGGAGCAATAGCCTATGCAATAAATTTTGAACATCAAAAAAGAATTTTAAACCAATATTTCAAAAAGATTACATCTAACTTTCCAGAAAATTGCGCAGATAATATCATCAACGATTTGAATAATTCATGCAATAGTTATACATTCGATCCTTATGTATGTGAAACCCACAATGGGTATAGCGAAGTACAAAACGCACACAGAGCATGGCAGCAGCATATTCGTGGTTATTGGGAAAAGGCCAGTACAAGATATGAATAAAGAAATATTATTATCGAACATAGTAGAACATAAAAATATCGCAATAGTCGGTAATGCATTGTCTTTATTTAATAAAAATTATGGGCCTGAAATAGATAGTTGCAATATTGTATGTAGAATTAATGCAGGAGGTCTCATAATAGACACAAAACAACAAGGAAGCAAAACTGATATATGGGCATATAATACTTTTGGGCTAATTACTGATAGTGTTTATTATAAAGGAGATATATTCTTTATACATCTGTGGAGGTCTCGAAGACAAACAAAAGAAAGTAAAATATTCACCGATTATTTTTATAGTATACATATGTTAGATCTTTTAATTAATAAACTAAACAGCAATAATCCTAGTAGCGGATTAATGTTGATTGATCTTCTTTGTTATTTTAAACCTAAGTCTATTAAATTATTTGGTTTTGATTGGAATGAAACGCCGACATACTATCATGACAATAACAAGCGGTGTCATAAGTATCCTCATAATTTTGAATTAGAAAGACGGTTTATACAAAACAATTACATTGCAAAAAACTTAGTAACAGTAATGGAGTAGATTATGAATTTATTATCTATATTTAGAAAAGAAGTAAGATATGCCGTCAGATCGCCGGGATGGTCTGCACTACGAAAGAAACATATAGAAAAACAACCATGTTGTCAGGCATGTGGGTCTTGTAAAAGACCGGAAGTGCATCATATTGTGCCGGTTCATCTAGACCCATCAAAAGAGCTAGACCCTGATAATCTTATAACTTTATGCGATAAATACTGTCATTTCCTTTTCGGCCATTTAATGAATTATAAAAGCTGGAATACTAATGTTATAGAAGATTCTAAGGTGTATTATAATAAGGTTAAAAATAAACCCTTCAAATAATAATGAAAGGGGTATTGAGATGAAATACCTTATTGTAGCAATACTATTGCTTTTGCCTATTCAGGCTTATTGCGGAACTATTGACCCTACCGTTTCTGACGCTAAATATTTAGAGTACGGAGAGAAATATGAGTGTGTTTTACCCATATTAGGAGTCATGAATAATGATTTAAATGCGCAGTTTAGGGGGTCTTGCGTAGTCATAGATGAATATCACATACTAACTGCTGCTCATGTTGTACACAATTCCATAACTCAGCATGTAATATATAAAAATGAAGCATATCCTTGCTCAATCGTAGCTGTTCACGGAGATTATAAGTCCGGTGTTATGGGCAAAAACGATATTGCTATAGCTAGATTGCAAAGACCAATAAAATTAGACTTTTATCCCGAATTGTATAAAGACAGAGACGAAGTTGATAAAGTCTGCGGCCTTTCTGGGTTCGGTCATCACGGAGATTTTAATAGTGGATGGATTATGAGTACTTTTGATAATCAAAGAAGGGCTGGATCGAATATTATTGACGGAGTAAGCAAGAATGTATTACAGTACTCTGTACACTCAGGAGATAAAACAGAATTAGAGTTTTTAATATGTCCGGGAGATAGCGGAGGAGGTTTATTTATAGATAAAAAATTAGCAGGTATACACTCTTATGTTTCTGCCACTGATGGTAAGGGAGATTCTGATTATGGAGATATTGGTTGTAGCACAAGAGTAAGTGATTATGTAGAGTGGATAGAAAAAGTTAAAACAGTGCTTAGTGAAGCTATAAAAGCAGCCAAAGCAGCACAATGATTTACGAAATTCTTTCCATCAGACCATAACACTGTATAAATTTACATCTATTCATATAGATTTGACGAAGCATATACAATTTTTCCCATTGAGAGTTGTGAAACTTAGTGGATATCTTAGAATTGAATCCAACTAATATTATCTCGTCACGATAATTTTTAATATCCATAAAGTATTCGTATGCTATCATTCCAGTACTTATGTTTTTACCAGATGGATAACCTATCTTATTTCTTATGCTTGTTTTATTTGAATCTAGAATTCCTAGCTTATCATCATCAAAACGATATTTGTCTATTTCTCTTTGATAAAATCTTTTTGAAATTTCAGACATATAAGAAGGATGTGTATGGAAATATATCTTTTTAAATAATTCTTGATCCTGTTTTAATTGCTTTATATTTGCGTATGCTTCTTTACCGTGTTTTCTCTCTGCTGTTTTCCTGGATATACAGATTTTATTATCATAGTCAAGCACTTCTTGGAACCTCAGAGGCCATAGATAATTAAATAAAACTAGTAAGTTTTCTCCGTCTAATTCTAATTTATCAATAGACTGTTGTGTAATGTCTGTGTTATTAGCTATAATGTAATATTTCATGAATGACACGCCCAATTAGTTTCGTGAGGCTTAGGTTTTCCGTGATAACATATAACACTGGCTTCTTTTGGCTCTTTGTTTTTACAGTGCAGCTTAAAAGAAACCACAGAATTTGCTTTGAGTTTTTGAAAGAGTAAAAGTACAGGACTAAGAATAGGAGCTATAAAATCCTGATCTCCTCTAAAATTTTCCATCCAATGCGAAGGATCTTTGATCCATTTATTCCAAACAATTCCTCTATATTTTTCTGGAAGCCACATAACACCAGACCCTATATCTGTGTGAAACGGAGCAATCATAATCGGAAAAGGATTATTAAAACACATGTCGTATATATCTTGTAAGTTATTACAAATAACTGTGTCTAAATCAAAATACAAAATATCTCCTTTGATGTCCGGCCTAAATAATTCCATTTTAGACCACCATCCAGGCCAGTTATATTTTAATGGCGTAGTAGTGTCTGGGTTATTGGATAAGCAAACGAAATTAATTTCTATATTATCTGGTGTGTGTTTTTCTATACCTGCTTGTAATCTTTTTATATATTCTATGTTGTATACATTGCTGGGTTCTTTTAATACGAAATAAATAATTATGTTCTTCATGTGTCTATACTTTTCCCGCAGCTCTCTCTGATAATATCTTCCCCGTCTAATTCTACAAAATACATTTCTAAAGCCAATGTATCTTCTAAAGCAGAAAACCTGTGTAGTAATCCTGGAGTTACACAAGTACTCTGTCCATCAGTTATTATAGTTTGATCAACTAGGTCATAATCCTTCTGCCAAACTTCTATTTTAAGCTTTCCTTTTTCTACATAAAATACATTGTGCTTATGCAGGTGATAATGTTTTGAGCACATATAGCCTTTATTCACTTCTATACGATGCACAGCAACATTATTTTTATCAAACAGACATTCTGTATTACCCCAAATTTTTCCTTGTATCATATTGTCAACCTTTAGTGTATACTAATTATAACTACATTATAATGACCAAAGGAGATAACTAATGTTTTTTAGCCGCAAAGATTCTTTTCTTTTTCCTTATGTAAAAGAAGACATATATTCAAATTTCGCAAATCGTCAAGAAGTTCCTTGGTCAATAGGACAATATAATATACCCCGTTTATGGGGCAAATATACCGGAAGAAATGTAGTAGTTGCTGTCATTGATAGTGGTTGTCAGCTAGATCATCCAGATTTAAAGGAGAACTACATAGAAGGCTATAATACCATAAATAAGAATAAAGATCCTATGGACGAAAATGGTCACGGTACTCATGTCGCTGGTACAATAGCAGCTATGAATAATCATCAGGGGGTTGTTGGAGTAGCGCCTGATACAAAAATTATGCCTATTAAAGTATTTGATAAAAGCGGCTCAGGATCAACAGCTAACGTGGCTAGTGCTGTAGAGTGGGCTGGTAAAAATGGAGCAGATATTATTTGTATGTCTTTAGGGTCAAAACATGGTAGTAGACATTTAGAAAAAGCAATTACGGGAGCATTAAACAGAGGCGCTGTGTGTTTCTGTGCTGCTGGTAATTCTGGAGAAAAAACTGACATACTTTATCCAGCCAAATTTGAGTTAACCGTTAGCACAGGAGCTATAGATATAAATCAAAATAGAACACTATTTAGTTGTAGTGGAGAAGAGTTAGACTTTTTAGCGCCCGGAGCAGATATATTAAGTACTATGATGAATGGTCGTTACGCTGTTATGAGTGGTACTAGCATGGCAAACCCATACGTGGTTGGGTGTGCGGCATTACTTTGTGAGTGGGCTAAGAAGCACAGAATTAAATTAACAACAGCCGATGATTATATTGGGCATCTCAAAAAGTATACTACGTCTTTAAAAAATGCAAAGTATAAAAATAATAAATCTTATGAGGGTAATGGAATATTAGACCCAAGAAAATTTAATTTTTAGTTTTCTCTTGATTTTTATAGTAAGAAAAATATGGTGTTTGTTGAGGGTCAACACCCAACCACTGTAATACCATAACGGCTATTCGTCGTTCTTTCTGTATTTCTCGATACTCAGATCTATCAGCGTCATAAACATCATTGTATATTGTCTGATGCTGATATTGTACTTGATTATGAGTAGTCAAGCGACTTCCGTTGTTAGCGAAGTTCATGAATCTGCCCATACTATTACCAACCATTTGTTGAGCAAAAACATTACTCGAACAACAAATTACAAAAACTGTTAATAAAATTTTTCTAAACATAGCCAATCTTTCTTTTGAAGTATATAACTATTTATAGTAACCTACCTCTGTGATTCGAGCAAGGTCGTTTATGCTTGGAAATTATTCTTAAAAAGTTTGTAAAAACATTTCTCATTTTCATCTATGTCGTAGTAAGCAGGATCTCCTTTTATATCATGCCACCACTGAGAGAAGTAGAACTTATTGTATAAATGTGGATGTTTTAAAGCCACACACGAAAGCAATTCTTCTTCTAGAGTAACAACATCATTATCTAGACATATCTGTAGTCCTTCATCGAAATCTTTATGTACAGAGTTTATAGAATTAGGATCTCCTCCAAATAAACCTCCTACTATATAATCTATATGTTTATGTCCTAGAGGTGCTATTAACTCTTTAATTCTAGGTCTTATAGGCATTTCTTCTTTTATTATTGTTAGAAATTTTTCTTTATAATTAGATAGAAACTTACCCATGTTAGGAGTAAAAATACTAGATTTATTTTCTGGATAATACAACTCAGGTCTGTTCTCTTGTTTGCTGAATTTTTCTCTGCCTCCAAATTTTTCAGGGAAAATACCGTGGTGAAATAACCCACCGTCTATCCAAAAAAAACTATTAGAGTTGTAAGTGTTAGTATTAACCGCTTCGTTTAACCAGTAAAGCTTAGATAGACACAGAGTATGATTTCTGTCATTATATGTGTAAGGAATATCTGATTTTAATCTATCTTCAAAAAACCATCCAGAATTTCTTTTTATCTCTAATATTCTAGAGCCATATTGAAAATCATTAAGATTTTGTATTATAATCTTATAATCGCCAGATCGGTGTTTCCTCATAAACTTATCTAATTTGCCAAAGACTTTTTCGTGCGTATATATAATAATAGGTAAATCTAATTTTAATATATTTAAGAAAGGAGGTGAATAAAAATCAAAACACCACCCTCTCCCTCCTATAATTTCATCGTAGCTGTGGTGGTATAATGCTGTAACTAAAGTAGCTTTACTTTCTGTTGTTTTTACAGTATCCATAATTCATTAACCTTACAGGTAGACTCTGATTAATATATAAACGCCAATTGTATGTCATAAGATAATGATTATCTATAACTTGTCCACGATTGATTGTTGAAGGATCAGCAATTTGAGTTACAATAGGAAGATTTCCGCAAAAACAATTAAAATTTGGATAGATATAATCATTAAAAAATGCATCTATAGCATTCATCATTCCGTCATTATTCCACTTATTAAAAACTAAGGGCCATTTTAAAACTTCTTGAAGAATAGATTTTTTATATATTACAGCACTGACTCCATATATTTTTGTGTGTTTTTCTTGTTTAGGCGGTAAGTCTCTTAGACTAATTAAACAATCTTCTCTATCCATCTTTAATGGCCTGTGTATACTAGGAGCTAAATGAAACATGTCCCATTCAACATTATCTAAAGCCTTTAAGCAATCTTGTAAATGTTGTTTTGCGTGAGGCATAAAAAATATATCATCTTCACATACAAGTAAATAATCCAAATCTTTTTCTATTCCTAATAATGCAACAGCCATATGACTTTTGGCACAGCCTATGTAACCACCTGTGTCAATTCCTGGAAATCTAATATAGTCCCATTTCATATATTCAAATTCTTTTACTATATGATTCCATCTGTCTGGTCTATTGTCTAGATTGATAATAAATTTATTAATGTTGTTAATATCAATCATTTTAAAGCAATCCTGTAATCGGAGCAGCCCAGCCTTGAGATTCACTATGGGCCCATACTATCCAACTGTTTGGTTTAATCTCCGTCTGGAACTCCCTCCATACTTTACAGTAACCGTCAGGATCTGTTTTCATTCTATGAATTTCGTCTTTGTTGGCATCTTGCCTGTATATGTCGTTGCCTTTTTCGTCTTTGAAAGCCACACACCAAAAATCGTAATCTTGCAAAGGAACCTGCTCGAAAGAGATGTCAATACAGTGTCTGAATATGGATAAAAGACAACCATAAAACTCTTCGTCTGATACGTCATTATTTATATTGGGAGCTACTTTATCTTTGGTCTGAGGACTTATAGCTCTTTTCTTGAAACACAACCCAGCGTATTTTTCATACTCTAAAAGAGTTCTCTCTGTACCAAATCCATACTCTAAAAAATCTTCATCCTGTTTTTCTCCGTCCATGCCAAAAAGTTTTCTGTTTCTTAGATGAGACCTGTCGTTTGTTACATGCCAATTATAATGATCATCCCAATGTTTGGTTCTTCCTTTTCTTGTATATTCATGCCAACATATAACTTGGTTGGGATGAAATAAATCGTATCCATGAGTAAAAGCTCTAGCGGCAATACTAATTTCTTCTCCGTGAAAATACATATTGGGGTCATGTCTAACTTCTTTAGCAAAGGAACCTAAAGAAAAAGCAAAATGAGCACTATAAAATCTAGCTGGCAAAGGCTTACTAGAATCGTCATAGGAATCAAATGTGGCAGGAAGGAAGAACACAGCGCCTTCCGGAATAAATCTATCAAAATTCATTTTCCAAGGTAGGTTAACCCTGCTTCCTGGATCGTTATCTGGATCAAAACTAGGTATATAAGCTGTTATCAAAGGTTTTTTATATCCATCTTTCTGCAAGCCTTTAAGCATATCTTTCAGCTTGGTGTCCCAATCCTTAACAAATCTATGATGACTATCTAGTTGTAAAGTATAATCTTCATTATCATACAAAGACTGAACCGCATTTCTTGCCCAGCACACCCCTTTGGCTTTTTTGTAGTCAATCTCTATAATCTTAACTCTTTTGTCATCTTTATATTCGTCTAAATTATCCCATTCGTCATCGACACATCTTTGCCAAGCGATACCGACATTAATATCCTCTGGATGGTCAGCATTAGCAAACATATCTCTGAGTGTCGGCAATAGTTGGGGGTCTCTATAAGAAGCTATCTGTATAAATATTTTTTCTGGTTTATTTTTATTGGCATTGCTCATGATTACTATGTCCTGTATATCCTTTTAAATTTAGGTTATAGCTCTATAATAGCTCTATTAGAATAATTAGCTAGAAAATCTTTGTCTTCTTCTGTGATGTCTAAAGTGTAGATAGGTACGTATGAATTTGCCCTCTTCTTTTTTATATAAATACCATAATCGTATCTTAAACAATATAGGTCAAAATCTCTATATAGACTTAAGAATTTTTCATTATTGAGATCAGATTGTATATGAATCTCATATTGATTGCCAAATTGAGCATCTTGTTCAGCATTAAAAGGTACTCCTACAATAATATCTTCACAACTGTTGTTAAATTTATCTAAAGTATTTATAGCATCAACATAAGATATATGCTCTATTACATCTCCAAAAATTGCTAATTGATATTTTGTTAAATCTATATCTAATGAAATAACATTTTTGTTAAAAATATTTCTATACTTATCTTTTAAATTAAACTTAGATATATATTTTTCAAATACTTCTACGGCATCTATGTTTCTGTATCCTAATGGATACAACGTATCGTAATAAGTACCAGCACCAGCACCAATATCAATGATATTAGATTCAGTATTAATATATTTACAAATATATTCTATTGTTTGTTCTTTAAATATTGATGTGCTAGTAGGCATCAGTTCTCTCTTCTTTCAGATTTTTTATAATGCTCTGTTCTATTATGCGTAATTGGACTAGCTAATAATATAGCAGAATTTACCTTCTCTTCTTTGGTCAGAGTATATATATGACTCATCCATGTCTGCTCGTAAGGGTGTTGCCATTTTGTGTCTAAGAACATTTTCTCGTTGCCCTCTCTACTGATTATGTGGGGCCAATTACAATAGTAGATTTCTCCTTCAGCATATGGTATTCTATTCAGTTGTTTTATACAATTAAACTGAGTAAGCGGCCTTTTATGTGTTTCTCCAAAATATAAGAATCTTTTATCCTGAGGTACATTATGCCAACTCCATTGTTCGCTATTGTTTCCATAGAATTCACTAAAGCTCATTTTTAAAAAGTCGTATTTCTCTTTATCCATTATTTTAACAATAGTTCTAAGCAGATTTTTTACTTCCTTCCTAAACCCAAAATTACAATATCCAGTAAAGTCCAAAAGCATATCATCTTCAAAAAACATCATATACTTATCATCAGAATCTCCAAAATCTTCAGCAGCAAACTGTCTTGATCCACAAATACCCATATTGCCTTTTTTCACCTGTTGAAAACCATAGGTATTACATATATTGTTGTAGTCCAAGTCGTATTCCGGTTTGGTGCTATTATTTATTAGTATTTTTTGCGTTTTGTTTAAAAAGTCTGAATCTTTTTCTTCAAAAGATTTTATTACAGAATTAAGCTGTTTAGGTGAATTATAAGTGTTTATATAAAGTCTAACAGTGCTGGGTACATTACTGTTCATTATTACTGGTTTTTTATGGTTCTTTATATCTTCAAAAAACTTAAAAACTAAGCCGTCTCCATTTATGTCGAATAATTGTATATCCTTATTTAACTTGGCTATTATAGAGAATATACTTTCTTCCGTGCCCATATAACCATTATTAAGAGTGTCATTTAATAGTTGATAGTATTCTCCGTTAATACTTGATATGCTACTTTTACTTCCTCCAAAAAAACCTCCCCTACATACATGTTCGACCTCTGTTCCGCATATTCTATTCATCTCTTTAATATCAAACCCATGAATCTCTGAATTTGTTTTATAAGGATATCTTATAAACATAAAAGAATCTACCATATCTTCTAGCTTATCAAGAACTTTATCATGACTAAAATAGCCAGGATGTACTGTGTTGTTTATGCCAGCATCAATCCAATAGAAGAAATCAGAGTCAAATATATTCATTATGCTTGCATTATGCAGAAAAAACATCTTGCTCATTACTACAGGATTGTACATTTGCAGCATAGCTTGCGTACTTCCCGATAGCCAGCCAACTTGATTAAGCCATTCCTTGCTGTTTCTTATTCTTTCTATCTGCTTACAGAAAGGAAAGAAGTCTGAACAAAAATCTTCCACTTCATGCTTTATCCAAAAAATCTTATCTTTTCTTATGTTTTTTATCTCTTCTTTTATAGATTCAGATGAAAATACAATTATGTTTGTATCTTTAGTTGATTCTAATAATTTAGATAAATTTTCTAGATATGTAGAAAAACTCCTAGACCAATCCTTATCTAGACTAGACCTGCCCAGATCCCATAGTCCAGTAACTAGGGTTGTTTTAGATGACATATAAGTACGTACTTAGTTAAAGGTATTAATGCTCCGGCTCTGCATAAATATTAATGTAAAATCACGGTCAGTCAAGTATGAAAATTATCATGCGTTTTTTTATATTCGTCTTGACTTTGGGTTTTTAATAAATACTATAAAAATAGTTATTTTGTTTTTACTAAAAGACTTAAAGAAACAGAAAAATGGAAAAAGAAGACAAGAAAAGCATGAGGAAAGCAAAAATAGACAAAAAAAGGAAGGACAAATATCCAACCTCAGACGGCATGGAACATAAGGCCAAAGTACAGAGTAAGAGAAATAGGCAAGTAGAAGATGATGAGTGGGAAGAATGGGAAGATTGGAATAGGTTTTATAATCACAAATGAAATATATAGAAGAAATAGAACCTGGACAATCATTTGTATATCAAGAGGATAATTTCTTGATGACTTCCGATTTCAAGAAAAGTGGAGACAGGCTTTCAATAAGCCTTACGAACGGGGTTAGTAGATGGATGGGTGCTTCTGAGACAGTAGATTTGGTAGTTTTATATACAATAGATGAAGAGAGTAATTTAAAACATATCAGAAAAGAAGACGCTAATGATCCTAATAAGAATATCTAATTTCATTAAATCATTATCTTTTCATGTTTGGGCAGGATTTCCTAAATGTAATCAAGAACAAATTTCCAATAGACTTAACATATGCCTTAGTTGCGAAGACTTTAGTAAAGAATATTCTATGTGTAATATTTGTGGATGTAATATTACAGATAAGAAAGAATTTTTTAATAAATTAGCATGGGCTGATCAAGAATGCCCTGTAGGTAAATGGAAAAAAGAAATAAAATAATATGAAAACAAAACAACAAGCCAATAAAAGAAAAAACTATGTATATAATAGTAAACATAATTTATTCAGTATTGCTCGCCAGCAAATAGAATGTGACGCTAATGGGTGTCATGTTATTATAATTAATATATGCAATTCTCAACATATTCATGTTAACGCTTTTAATAAAAAAATATATAATAATTACCCTTTAGTACTTGCTAACAGAGAAGCCGCAGGAAGAATAAACTTAGGTAAATGCCAAACTATATTAGTCGATAAAAATAAAGAATATGACCACAAGCTTTACGTTACAAATCTATATGCTTGCTCTGGGAAGAAGACTTCTAATAATAGAACAATCAACTATTATGCTTTAGCTCTTAGCCTACATCACTTAGCTAATTTTATCAGATCTGAAATACACAATTCTGAAAATAAGACTTTTAGGGTATTTATAGATAAAAAATGCCTAGCTTTTACTGGTTGCAACTGGTCGTTTGTAGATGACTTGTTAGACGATATCATGCCAGATATCGAGGTAGAGGTATATGATCAATAACAATATTGAATATCTCAAACAACATCCTTATGTAAGTGATGATATCAGCATAGATATCAACGAAGGGCCCTTTCCCCATATCGTCATAAATAATCTCTTAAAAGATGAGATATACGAAATGGTATCTAGTAACTTCATGGACATGATAGGAAGAACAAAACCTTACAAAGATCTTCCAGGAGCAGTGCATGATTATGCTGCTTATATATACGGTCTAAAAAAAGAAGACTGTAAATATGGTTATGATTTTTTTGTAGATGATATTTGGAAAAATTTTAATATGATGACATTTGGCATACTTGTAAATAAATATATAGCAATGAGCGTCCATTGGCACGAAGCTCCTGCAAAAGCTGGATTTATACATAACGACTATAATGTATGTTCTGTTATTGACGAAGGACCAACCGACTTTACTTTAACTGGTAACTGCTATTATTCTGATGATACGGCCCACAGAACTCCTCAGGCTCAAAAAATATCCAGAAGCATAGCTATCCTATATTATTTAAATAATGAACCCACAAAAAAAAATGATGGAGGCACTGGTATATATACAAATTATAAATTCCACAGCAAAGTAAAAGATATCCCGGCTAAGAACAATTCCATATTTGTTTTTGCAGTGCAACCAAATTCTTATCACGGATTTTCTGGCGCAAATTTTAACAGATCAGCTATGGTACAATGGTTTCATTCTAGTCCTGCCTACATGGTTAGTAAATATAAATCTTTAATGAAACAAAGACAAGATACCTATGGTTGTGGTTTTGAGCGTTGGCAACCAAACGAAATGATGTGGGACATCAGAAACGATCCTGAATATAAAAAATATTTTCCAAATCAAAATTTAACATTAGAACAATTATTAAACTCATGAATAGACAGATACTGTTTCTTGCTGATGAATTTGCTTCAGACTCAACAGGAGGTGCTGAACTGACAACTGAAGCAGTTATTAATGACAGTCCTTCAGATGTTGACATGATTATGGTTCGAACATCAGAGCTAAATATAGATATAATTAATAAATTCAAAGACAACAAATGGATTATAGGTAATTTTTTTGGTCTCAATCCAGATCATATGATACATTTGATGTCTAAGAAAATAGATTATTCTATCATTGAATATGATTATAAATATTGCGTTATGCGTATTCCTAAATTACACAAAAAACTACACGGAGAATGTTGTGAAGAAAGCGTAAGAGGACAACTTATATCTTTATTTATGTCTCTTTCTCAAAGTCTGTGGTATATGTCTAGTGGGCAAAAAAACTGGTACGAGCAACAGTTCCCTGCTCTTAAAAAAGCTAATAGTTATGTACTAGGCTCTCTGTTAGAACAAAAAACTATTGATTATATCAATACTCTGGACTGTTTAAATAAAAACGATACATATATGATACAAGACCATCCTCACATATTGAAAGGAACAAAAGCAGGTATAGAATTAGCTCAAATTAAAAATTTAAAATATGAATTGTTTGGGTCTATGAAATCAGAACCTCACCACGAGGTTTTACAAAAATTTGCAAAAGCTAAAGGGTTAATATTTGTTCCTACAGAATTCGATACTTGTCCAAGAATCACAATAGAAGCGAAGCTATTAGGTTGCGACTTGATACTCGGAGAAAATGTCCAGCATAAAGACGAAGAGTGGTTTAATAAAAATAATACGGACATTGTCAATCATATGAAAAATAGAAGTAAGTTTTTCTGGGAGAGAATTTAATGATACATATATATTCCAAAGTAGAACCAAATACTTTATTACATATTATTAATAATGGAGATCCTGCAGAAAATAGAGTGGATATTATTCCTGAGAATAATTTTCTACAGTGCTCATGTTTAAAACACGATAAAGGCAAAACTTTTGTGCCTCACTATCATATCAAAAAAGAAAGACACTACAAGGAACAAATAGCCCAGGAATCTTGGATAGTAATTAGGGGTAGAGTTAAATGTATCTTGTATGATTTGGATAATACGATTATTGCAGAACATATACTAGAAGAAGGGCATGCTAGTTTTACTTTAGCTGGCGGACACAATTATGAATTTCTAGAAGACAATAGTCTTGTTTATGAATATAAAACAGGACCATACGAAGGACAAGAACTAGACAAGAGGTTCATTAATGATTAAAATAAATATGAGATGTGTTTGGATTTATATTAATTCTGGAGATTATGATTGCTGGGAGCGCATTAAATGATCGACAACTCTGTAAAAATATTTGAACAAAAAATTGCAGACTTTTATGGTTGTCCATATGCTATAGCTGTTGATTGTTGTACTCATGGAATAGAATTGTGTTTGAGATATACAAACACTTTACATTACACTACCCCCAAAAGAACATATGTTTCTATTCCCATGCTTGCCAATAAATTAGGTATAGATTTTACTTGGGAAGAATTGGCTTGGGAAGACTATTACTTTTTAGGGAATACCAATATCATAGACGCCGCAGTAAATTGGAAAGCTAATAGTTATATATCTAATACATTTATGTGCTTAAGTTTTCAATTTCAAAAACATTTGAGCTTGGGTAGAGGAGGTATGATATTAACAGATAATATAAAGGCTTGCACAGCTCTTAAAAAAATGTCGTACGACGGAAGACTACCCGACATTCCTTGGAGAGAACAAAATATTGACAGTATGGGATATCATTACTACATGACACCAGAAACAGCTAAGCTAGGACTAGAAAAACTGCCTGAAGCCATAGAGAGAAAACCTAAAAAATGGACATTAGAGGAGTGGCCTGATTTAACTCAAATGGAGATTTTCAAGTGAAAAAAGCACTAATAACCGGCATCAATGGTCAAGACGGAAGCTATTTAACAGAATATCTTTTGTCTTTAGGCTATGAAGTTCATGGAATAGTAAGAAGACATTCTGTTGCAGAAAATCAAAATTATAGATTACTTAAACACGATATCGACAACAGTATCCATACACACTATGGAGATTTGACCGATTATTCGTCATTGGTAAGAATTACTTCCGAAGTCTCTCCTGATGAAATATATAATTTAGCAGCGATGAGCCATGTAAGGATTAGCTTTGATGTCCCTTCGTATACTATTCAGTCTAATGCTCTAGGCGTTTTAAATATGCTTGAAATTTATAAAACACTATGTCCAGCAGCTAAATTTTATCAAGCCTCATCATCTGAAATGTTTGGTAATTCTGTAGACGATGATGGGATACAAAGACTTACAACCTCTATGAATCCTGTTAGTCCCTATGGGTGTTCTAAAGTGCTTGGGTATAATTTAGTTAGACATTATAGACACGCTTATGGACTACATGCATGTAATGGTATTTTATTTAATCACGAATCTCCCAGAAGAGGCTCTAACTTTGTTACCAACAAAGTAATAAAAACCGCAGTTGAAATTAAAAAAGGACTAGCAACGCAGCTAGAATTAGGGAATATGGATTCTTCTAGAGATTGGGGTCATTCCAAAGACTATGTTAGAGCTATGCATATGATATTAAATCACGATAAGCCTGATGATTTTATCGTATCTACAGGAGAAACTCATTCTGTGCGAGAATTATGCGATATAGTTTTCTCTAAATTAGACATGAACTACAAGGATTTTGTGATACAAAACCCTAAATACATGAGACCAGAAGAATTAAAATATCTTAAAGGAGATCCCACAAAAGCTAGAACTGTTTTAAAATGGGAACCAGAATATACTTTTGATAGCATGATAGATGAGATGATAGAAAGATGGGAGAAAGAACTATGAATAAACGGCTTTGTATCTTACAAATAACGCCAGAAAAACCCAATCCAGTGCATATAAGTTATTTTAAAGACAAGCCTGATTGTGACTTTTTCTTTTTAACACACGATGCCGAGCATCCAGATGCTTTAAAATTTTGCCCAAACACAGTATGGTCGGAAACAAGAAATATAATTGTTGAATCGGTACCAAAAAAATATGATTATTATGGTTTTGTAGATTATGATTGGACTATTAATAGCAGGTCTAATTTAAGCCCACGCGACCAAATTTTAGAAGATTTAGACTGGAATCCAGCTGTGCTGACGTACTATCCCGGTAAAGGTCTATCCACCCCATATGCAACTGATACCGAATACTTAAATAGTAGAGAAAGATCTTGCATACCTTTTACTCATGCTAGCTTTAAAATGATACATCACAGTTTGTTAAACTGGTTTTTTCCTATGCATACAAAATATCGAGTAGATATAGACGGCTGCCATATGTTTAATATACAAGAAATTCCTTTTTTAAAAAATGTTATCTGTAGTCATAAAATGACTTATGACAACGATGTTTCTGTTGCAGGAGCATACAATAAGAACCCAGCCTTTGCCAAGCAGGGAATGGACCAAATGTGGAAAGACATATCTACATCATATAAACACATGGATGCATTAAGGTCAGCTAATTACGACTTAAACGACTCTTTGAGTATTAAATATTTTTATGTTAACCTTTTTAAGCAATTAAATATATCTCCGGAAAAAAGTCCAGGTGATGTGAATTATTTAGATGTTGCTAGAATATCTCAACATTTTGACATCGAGCATCCGTGGATCGCTTCTCACATAAGATAATAAGAATAGAAAGACTATGAATACAAAACTAAAAAATAAAGATCAGGTAATTAATCTACTTAATAATATAGCTTTTAACGACTTAAAAACAAACTATAACCCTTGGCTTGCTATTACAGATAATATTAATCAACAAACAGGAAATAGTCTAACTACATCAGAATGTGTTGATATATACCAAAAAAATAACAATACTTCTTTATTTATCAAAGCTTCTAACACTAACACAAAGCTTTTATCATATCTTGAAAATAAAACTGTTGCTTTAGTTGGACCGGCCCCCTATCTTATTGGGCAAAAAAAGGGAGCTATTATTGATCAATACGATATTGTTGTTAGGATTCAACACGGTATACCTAATGAAATTGATTATGGCTCTAGGACAGATATAATTCAAAGTTGTTTAAATATAAATTATGGACCTCCATTAGTAAAATACTTACAAACATTATCTGAAGATAAAAAATCTAAATTTATTATCTGTAACGACACTGCTAGCGAACCAAAAGCTAATGGTCAGTGGGCCTTTGTCGATGAAGTTTATGAAAAACAATTTACAGAATTAGGCATACCCCTAGTTCATTTACACAACTCGGATGGAACTTGGGATAGGTGGGCTTTATACTGGGAGATGTATCCCAAAGCCCATACAGAAAGGTTTCCGAACGGTCGGACTCAATCTAATTCAGAAAATTTTAATTCTGGATATGGTGCAATAAATATGATATTAAGATATCCAGTAAAAGAACTTGCCGCATTCGGTTTAGACTTCTATAATACAGGAGTTCCGCAAGATGATAAAGGTAAGTACAACAGTCAATATACTGATACTTATGGAAAATCTGGAACACCATTCGGACCTTGTCACGGGTTACATGATCAGCTATCTCAAATGATGCATTGTAAGAATGTTTTAATGAGAGATCCTAGATTCGTATTGGATGAAGATGTTAAAAGTAAACTTATGTCCGAAAATGTTGCTAATAGAATTGCAAATTTTGTAAAATTACCTAAAAAACAAAACGAGACTAGATAATGAATCTCAATTCCGATGCAGATTTAAATAATGTTTTAAAAAAAGATGGCGTGCCAGTGTCAGAGCTTGCTAAATATGAAAATATTGATACGATAAGCCTAGAGCAATTACGAGCAGATTTAGGTCTTGGGTCATGGGCTGCTAGAATAGCTTATAACGATTTATTTGGAGGTGTTGTAATACAACAACAGCCGGGAGAAGGAAATAGAAAGCATTTTCATCCTGATGCCGACGAAAATTGGGTAATATTAGACGGAGAGTGGGAATGGTGGATAGAGGGTGTTGGTACTAAAGTGGTAAGGACTAACGACATTATAGTAGTACCTAAAAATACATGGCATCACATTAAATGCGTAGGAACTAAACCCGGTGTTAGATATGCTATTACAAGACCAGATGTAAATCATGTGTATGAAAATGAGTGATATTAATTTTGATTTTAAAGATAAAATTGTATTAGTTTTTGGCGGAAGTAAAGGTATTGGCAAAGAAGTTTGTGAGCAATTTTTGCGACACAACGCAAAAGTATATTGCATATCTAGAACTAATCCTTTTATCTCAAATGTAAACTTTATACAATGTGATATTTCCAAAGAGTCTGACATATCTAATGTGTTTAGTCGTTTCAATAAAGTTGATTTTGTGATTAATGTTGCTGGTACTAACTTATGTCAACCAATAGAGAATATAAGCATAGAAGAATGGGATAGACTTATGTCTATAAATTTAAGGTCTTTCTTTATCATTTGTAAGCAGTCTGTAAAACTAATGAAGCCTTTTAACTACGGTAGAATTGTTAATGTTTCTTCTATTGCGGGTAGAAATAAAAGTATTGTTAGCGGTGTCCATTATACTGCCAGTAAATATGGTGTTATCGGATTAACAAAACAGTTAGCTAACGAAGTTTCTCAATTTAATATATTAGTTAATTCTGTTTGTCCTAGTCAAACAATGACACAAATGCTAAAAGAATCAATGTCAAATAAACAAAGAGAAAAATTAGAACAATCAATACCAGTAAAAAAAATAGCTTCCACAAAAGAGCAGGCTATGCCTATATTGTTTTTATGTTCTAGTGCCGCTTCTTATATAGCTGGCACAACATTAGATGTTAATGGAGGACAGCTATAATGTCTAGAAATATTGATATCAATGTATTAATTGCGGTAAGAGCTGGATCAAAAAGAGTGCCTAATAAAAATATTAGATCTTTCGGCAACACCAATATGTTATCTGCAAAAGTAAAGCAAACTTTATCTTTGAAAGATGTAAGAAAGGTTGTGGTTACTTCAGATAGTGAAGAGATGCTTGATATAGCTAGTGATTTAGGTGCATATCCTATGAAAAGAGATCCCTACTATGCTAGTGATTCTGTTCCTATGGGCGATGTTTATGTTCATCTAGCATCTATCATGGATTGTAAAGATATATTATGGACCCCTGTTACAAGTCCTTTGGTCTCTAAAGAAACTATAGAGTCATGTATTGACATATACAAAAACCAAGAACAATATGATTCCGTAGTTACTACGAACATAATACAAGAATACATGTGGCTTGATGGTAAAGCAATTAATTATGATCCCAAGAATCATCCTCGGTCACAAGATTTGCCTAAAATTTATGCATTAAATTTTGCTGTTAATATTTTATCTAGAGAAACCATGATTAAAAATAAGAATATTCTGGGAGATAACTTTTATTCATACATGATAGACGACATAGAGTCTGTAGATGTGGATACAGAATTTGATTTCAAAATAGCAGAAATGCTATATAACAATAAGGCGACATATGAAAAATCTTAAAGTATTTATAGTAACATATAAAAGATCTGACGTTTTAAATAGAACTCTTAATACCTTATTTCATCAAACAGATTTTTTAACAATACCAAACACCCAAGTAAATATTATCAACAATCACTCTGATTTTTATTTAGATCCTGCATTCTCTAGTCAAGTAAACGTTATACATAATAATACCAGGCCTGATTGGGACACAGGGAATTTAGCTAGAAATTGGAATGAGTCTTTGCTTCATGGTTTTAAAGACTTAAAAAATCCTGATGCTAATATTGTTACAACAATGCAGAACGATATTGTGTTAAGTAAGCATTGGGCTAGCAATCTGATGAAAATGCATGAAAAATATACATTTATAACTGGACATTTTGGAGATAACATTGTAAGCTACCAACCGGAAGCGGTAAAGAAAATAGGAATGTGGGATGAAAGATATTTAACTCCTGTTAATAAAGAAGCAGATTATTTTATTAGGGCATTAATTTATAATAAAAATAAATCATTAATTAACGATAAAGCTCATGGTAGATTACTAAATGCAAAAGACGCCTTAGAATTGGACAGTAGTGCATATTTAGGAAACGAACCCGATTGGAGAAATGAATTTAAAGACAAAGAAAACACTAGAGAAGGATGGTATCATACTTCTCAAATATTTTACTGGAAATGGAAAGACACTTGGAAAACACAACCAAGTTACTACGGTTGGTTAACAAGATGGTCACAAGATTTTATAAATAATCCCCCATCTCCACCAAAAGTACCAAACTTTGTGCAATATGCCTATTTTGAAAAAGATATTGAACTTAAAGATAAAAACTATGTTGGTTGGCGTAAAGGAGATTGCTGGCTAGATGCTAATAAATGTTGTGACATAGATATTCATCCCTTTAAAGCGGGGAAAAGATTTAGAGATGATTAAGCTAATAATTTTTGATTTAGACGGAGTATTAGTAGATGCAAGAGAGTTGCATTACGAAGCTTTAAATGCTGCATTAGAATATATTGATAAGAAATATGTTATAAATAGACAGGAGCATTTGTCTACTTACGACGGTCTTTCTACCACTAAAAAACTGCAGATGCTTACAAAAGAAAAGCATTTACCTCAAAATTTACATCACGAAATATGGAAGCTCAAACAAGAAAAAACATTAGATATTATCCGTGATTTTCAACCTGACCTAAGGATTATTGCCCTATTAAAGAATTTGAAACAACAAGGTATAACGGTCGCATGCGCTACGAATTCTATTAGGGACACGGCAAAATTACAGTTAATAAAGAAAGGTTTTTTTGAGCATATTGATTTTATGTATTCTAATCAAGATGTGAATAAGCCTAAGCCTAGTTCAGAAATATATCTCAGATGTATGCTAAAAGCAGATGTTGACCCACAAGAAACAGTAATTGTAGAAGACTCTCATCACGGCAGAAAAGCAGCTATTAATAGCGGAGGACATTTGTGTGCTGTCAAAAATAGTACTGATGTCACACAAGATAAAATACAAAATTTTATAAATAAAATCAACAAACAAGCCACCATAAAACCCAAGTGGCAGGGAGGCAAGATGAATGTACTTATTCCTATGGCCGGTGCTGGATCAAGATTTGAACAAGCAGGTTATACTTTCCCCAAACCTCTAATTGAGGTTAAAGGCAAACCAATGATACAGTTGGTAGTTGATAGTCTTAATATTGATGCTAGGCACATATTCGTGGTACAAGAATCTCATTATGAAAAATATAACTTAAAACACTTGTTAAATCTAATATCTCCAAACTGTGAAGTTGTGTGCGTGAATGGAGTAACGGAAGGAGCAGCTTGCACAACCTTGCTTGCTAAAAAGTTTATAGACAATAATGAACCTCTTGTGTTCGCTAATTCAGATCAGTTTTTAGATTGGGATAGTAATGAATTTATGTATTCTATGGAAGCCGACGAAATTGATGGAGGCATGCTGACCTTTACAGCCACTCATCCCAAATGGAGTTTTGCTAAATTAAATGACGACGGTTTTGTTACTGAAGTAGCAGAGAAAAAACCGATCAGTGATATTGCAACAGTCGGAGTTTATTATTGGAAACGTGGAGCTGATTATGTAAAATATGCCGAACAAATGATCAGAGAAAATATTAGAGTGAATAACGAGTTTTATGTATGTCCTGTGTTTAATGAGGCTATTAAAGATGGTAAGAAAATCAAAACTTTCCATTTTGATGGTATGTGGGGCATAGGTACTCCTGAAGATTTAGATATATTCAATAAAGAATATAAGTGAAAATCATTAAAAAAAAAATAGCTATATTACTAACTGGATTTGTAAGAAATTGGAAAGATACAATAAATAATCTTATTGTAAATTTTGTAAGTAAAAATGACGAGAGATTTGAATTCGATTTATATGGAGTAACTTATAATATAACAGATGACTATACTCAGGACACTAGCTATAAAAGACATGTAGATTTACAAGAAATTAATTCCTTAACAGAAGAATATGCATTTAAAGACTTAGAAGTATTAAATTATAGAAAAACATTAAATAAAATACTTTGGGACAATCAACAAATAATATCTCTAATTGAGGATTATATAGATGTGGAATACAAGATAGAAACAATTTTAATGCAATGCTTTTGCATACAGCTTGCTTATAATAAAATACAACACAAGAAATATGATTTTGTCATGAGAAGTAGGTTTGATGTTAATCATATACAAAGTACAATTATTCAAGAAGAAGGAATCGCAAATAATGAAATTGGATGTCTGTCAAGACCTAGCAGCCAAAATTTTGTAGACCATGTTGTTTTTGGTACTCAACAAAATTTGAGAATATTTTGTAATACTTATTCTAATCTACAAACAGAAAACTTTATTACTAATTATAAAATTAAATTTGTAGAAGACGCTTTTTTAAATACCTTATTGATGAATAAAATTAAAATTAAGATTTTGCCATGGATTTGTAGTGTTCAAAGGCGCACTCCATGCATCATCTGTGAAAGAGAAGGAACTAAAGACGAATTGTTTTTATTTGACATACGTAAGTTCAACTTAGATGAAACGAGTTAATCCAATGAAATTAAAAGATTTAGAAATTATAGACGCAAATCAACATTTATTTGATAGCTTTAATGACTTTATACTGAGTAGTGATACGAAGGTCTTTGGCAAACTACTTGCTAGATGCTTATTGTTGAATCAGGTTAAAGACATTCCTGGAGATATTGTAGAGTGTGGAGTATTTAAAGGAACGGGTCTTATGACATTTCTAAAAGCTAAAAGATTCTTATGTCCTAACGGACATAAAAAAGTTATCGGCTTTGATTTCTTTAATTCAGATGGGCTACTAAAAAGTCTCGACGGAATAGACAAAAAAGCTATGTCTACTTTATTTAAAGGTAGAAATTATGAGCACAAAAATAAACACGAAGAAATATTATATCAATATATTTTAAATTGTGGTTTTGCAGAACATGAGTTTGAGCTGGTGTCTGGTGATATAACTAAGACATCGCATGAATACATTAAAGATAAACCTGGATTCAGAATATCTTTATTGTATATTGATCTAGATTTAGATGTGCCAAGTTATGAAACACTAAATGCTCTCTGGGACAGAGTATCTAGAGGAGGTGTTGTCGTCTTCGATGAATATGCTTTTCATAAATGGTCTGAAGCTGACGGGGTCGACAGATTCTTTAAGGATAAAAACATTACAATTAAAACCCTAGACTATATATGTCCAACAGCATATGTAATAAAATCATGAATAAAATATTAATATCTCATAGGGGAAATATATTTGGCTCAAAACCCGAACAAGAAAATAAGCCCGAATATATTCTTAAAGCGATATCAAACGGTTTTGATGTAGAAATAGATATATGGAATTCTAAGGATAAATTATTTCTAGGACATGATAATCCTGAGACTAATATAAATAAAGATTTTTTATTACAAAACAGACAATATCTTTGGTGTCACGCTAAAAATCTTACAGCTTTAGAAAAATTACTGGACATGGGTATGACTTGCTTTTGGCATCAAGAAGATTATTATACCTTAACTAGCAATAACTATATATGGACCTATCCAGATCAATCAGTTGGAAGTAACTCTATATGGGTAATGCCAGAAATGGCTGGTATTAATGAAACACAAACAGATTTATATCTATCAAATTGCATCGGAATATGTTCTGATTTTATAGGAGAGTATATATGGACAAAACAATAGTAGTAATGGGTAATGGTCCGTCATTGAAAGATTTAGATTGGGATCTACTCAAAGGCGTCGACACCTTTGGCTTAAATTCAGCTTATAGGGCTTATGAAAAAATGAACTGGTACCCTACATATCATGGTTGTTTTGACTATATAGTTACCGATTGTCACAGGCAAAACTTCACTCACCTAATCAATACGGGTAGAATTAAAAATCATTTTTATATTCGTAATATATCTAATGCTTCTAACTTTACTCACATTAATCTACAACCTTGGAAAACCACACACAAGATCAATAAATCTCCTGATGATTTCTCTTCTTTTCGGGATAATGGTAATAGTGGCACAAATGCGTGTTCTGTTAGTATGTGTTTAGGTTATAAAAATATAATACTTGTCGGGGTGGATTGTAATTATGTTGAGCATGTAGACGGGTCTACTGGTGACGGACAGGGAGGTTTAAAGATGTTCAAAACTCCTGAAACAAATCCCAATTATTGGTTTGATGATTACCAACAGGAAGGAGACAGATATAATGTCCCTAGAGGCGAGGTATTTCACAAACCTGCTTGGAACGACTTCTCTCAACTTGCTAAAGATAACGGCATTAATGTAGTCAATTCCAGCCCGATATCAACCTTAGAGTGTTTCAATAAGGTCTCGCTAGAACAGGCTGTTGCACAATATGTAAAAACTTAATAAAATTCTTGCATAGACATATAGAAAAAACCATCTATAATAAACTAGATATCTAAACCAGAAAAAGAGGACTTTAAAATGATATTATCTTGGCAGCAAATACCTTCTGTTACTGTTTCTGAAATTATGTGTAAAGGTTTTGATGGAGTTGTTCTTGATACTGAACACGGTAGTTTTAATACGGAAACTATTAATAATTGCATACAGGTAATTAAATTAGCAGGCAAGAAAGCTTTCGTCAGATTAACAGAAGTTTCACCCACCAATATCAGATCGTGTCTTGATTCTGGCTGTGATGGTCTTATTTTTTCAACAGTAGAGACTGTTGACCAATGCGAAGCCATTAAAAACTGTTGCTACTTCCCTCCAAAAGGCAAGAGAGGTCTTGGACTATCAAGAGAAAATATGTGGGGAGAAAAAAATCAATTAGTAAGTAGTGGACCAATTATTGTTCCTCAGATAGAATCTAAATTAGGTATTGAAAATATAGAAAAAATTAAAAGCTATGGATTTGACTTTCATCTTATTGGTCCGTATGATTTATCTTTAAGTTTAGAAATACCTGGCGACTTTAAACACGAAAAATTTCAAGAAGCTATTAAGACTATGAGAGATAGTATTCCTAATGATAAAATGGCCATACATATCCCTAAGGATCTTGACGCTTGGAATTTATGGCAGTCCGAAATGGAAGAATGGCTGAACTATTCAGATTATGGAATGCTATGCATAGGTATGGATACTATAGCTATCTTCCAGTATAATAAAGTAAATTTATCTAAAGTCAAAAAGAACGCTGGTCGATAGAATAATATAGAAACTTCTCTTGACTTTGCAGCATCCTTGCTGTATAATATCTTATAAAGGGTGTTACATGTTAGAAATTTGTATTATTATTGCTATGTTTGCTGGGCTTCTCGACGGCATCAAGAAGTTAAAATCTCCTCCAAAGATAAAGTCTTCCAATAATCTTATAGAGTATTTATTTATAGACTACTAATGAATAGACTAAAAAATCAAAGAGTTTACTTGGCTGGCGCAATAGATCGCGTTTACGATAAAGGTAGAGGCTGGAGAGAAGAAATATCTCCATTCTTAGAGTCTTTAGGAGTTGTAGTATTTAATCCTATTACAAAACCAACAGAAATAGGTTTAGAGGATAGCGATACCCATTTAGTAAAATCTAAACTGAAAAAGAATAAAAGATATGACGAACTCAGCTCTATGATGAAAATTATTAGATCTGTAGATCTTAGATTGGTAGATATAAGTGATTTGTTGATTGTAAACTTAGATTTAGATATTCACCCTTGCGGCACTTATGAAGAAATTTTCTGGGCAAATAGGCAGAAGAAACCGATTATAATACACATGGTACAGGGTAAAGAACATGCTCCTGATTGGCTTTTTGGTACAGTGCCTCATCAAATGATATATTCTGATTGGAACGATATTTATGGATATCTAGAACACATAAACTCTTCTGAAAACATTAACACCTACAATAGATGGTATTTTTTTAATATATAAATTATGAAACATGTAACTAATCAAGAAGTATATAATTATATTTATAGATACCCAACAGATGAGTTATCTCTAAATGCTTTTAGAAATATTGATAAGAAAAACTTTAGTACAGAGAATAATGAGGAATGGGAAGAATGTAAACAGTTTATAGATAAACATTTACCATATGCTCTCTGTCCACAACCATATGTTAGACATCCTTTGTATGCTTTATCTCCAGCGTCTGTAGCAGGAAGGAGACAGTATTGTGTCCTTGATTTTAAAACTGAAAACGACAAAATTATTTTACTTGGAGATACAATATATCACGGCAGCGATATGTCTAAACAGCTTATAGACTATATTATTAGTCCAGAAGGAGAATTAATTCTTGGCAGAAAACATTTTTGGCTAACTGTGGAAGCAGGACTTACATTCGTACATGGCGCTGGTCGAGTAATCATAGCGCAGAATGGTGAAATTTCCTATATAGATAACCACTCTGGCCATTTCCAGCCCGATATATCTAAATTTAGGAAAAGTTTAAAAACTTTATCACATCTAAAGATAAGAGAAATTAACGAGTGGAATTATGAAAATCCTTGAAGATAAAAAACTAGACTTTGACGATGTTTTAATCAGACCCAAAAGATCTACACTTAAAAGCAGGTCTGAAGTTTTGTTAAACAGAAAAATGAGATTCCCTCACTCTAATAGAGAATTAGATTGTGTTCCGGTCATTGCTGCTAACATGGACACTACCGGATCATTTTCTATGAACGATACCCTTTCACAGTTTGATTGCATAACCTGCCTGCATAAACACTACACGGTTGAACAATTGCTTAGATATTTTAGGAATAAAAAACCATACGCTTTTTATTCTACAGGAATCTCTGAAACAGACATAGATAAACTTACATGCGTATATGATAAATTACAAGTTAAGCCGAACCTATGTATTGATGTGGCCAATGGCTACAGTGAAAGATTTGTTACTACAATAAAACGAATTAGAGATTGGTATCCCGATATTATTATTATGGCAGGAAATGTTGTTACTCCAGAAATAACAGAAGAGTTAATATTTCATGGTGGTGTTGATATAGTAAAAGTAGGAATAGGATCAGGAAGTGTTTGTACTACCAGACTTAAAACTGGAGTAGGCTACCCTCAACTATCTGCCATAATGGAATGTGGAGATGCTGCTCATGGATTAAATGGACATATTTGTAGTGATGGAGGATGCAAAACTCCTGCCGACGTATGCAAAGCATTTGGAGCCAATGCAGATTTTGTAATGTTGGGAGGCATGTTGGCAGGTACCGACTGTTGTGAAGGAGAATGGAAATATGAATATAGATGCCATACAGCAGGCGAAGACGACAGACGTAATCAAGAGTGGTGGCAACCTTATGATCCCGGCTATCTAACAGATAAAAGGAAAGTGTCTCTGTCTTTTTATGGCATGAGCAGTAAGGAGGCTATGATTAAACACAATGGAGGCGTGGCCGATTATAGAACGAGCGAAGGCAAATGTGTTGCAATACCATACAAAGGAACAACTAAAGATTGCATTCAAGATGTTCTTGGAGGTATTAGAAGTGCTTGCACTTATGTTGGAGCAAATAAGCTGAAAGATTTCAGCAAAAAAACAACTTTTATCAAAGTCAACAATACTCACAATAAGGTTTTTTCATGAATATGCACGTTATGGCCCCTATAGCACAAACAGGATATGGTTATGTTAGTATCAATATTATAAAATCTTTAGTTAAGAATAATCACAACTTATCTATAACTCCAATAGGAGGTTCCATAGGAGCAGAGTCTCAAGAAGAATTTGATTTGTTTAAAGATTGTTACGGAAAACTCCCGGATTACGATGAGTCTGTATTAAAAATTTGGCATCAATTTGATTTATTACAAACAGTCGGAAGAGGTAAATATTTTGCTTTACCTTTCTTTGAAGTTGATACTTTCAACAAAAGAGAACAATATCACTTAAATTTTCCAGACGAACTAATAGTGTCCTGTCAATGGGCAAAACAAGTTATAGAAAATAACAACATAAGTAAACCAGTAAATGTCGTCCCTATGGGTGTTGACACCACTATATTTAGACCTAGACCAAAGCAAGACCTATCTGATAAATACGTTTTTGCCACGGTAGGAAAGTGGGAAAAGAGAAAGTGTCACGATACTATTATTGATTGTTTTAATAAAGCATTTTCAACAGAAGATAATGTTGAACTGTGGTTGCTAACACAAAATCCTTTCCTCAATGAGGAAGCTGAAAAGTTTTGGCTAGAAAAAGTAACCAATAGCCCTTTAAGAGATAAGATACAAGTATATAAGAGGTTAGACACTCATGAGTCTGTCGCTGAATTCATGTCTCAAACAGACTGTGGAATATATTTATCTCGCGGAGAAGGTTGGAATATGGAGTTGTTAGAAGCAATGGCTATGAATAAGCCTGTAATCGCAAGTAATTTTTCTGCACATACAGAATATTGCAATAATGATAATTCTATGTTAGTCGATATAGATGAGCTAGAGGAAGCCAATGACGGTAAATGGTTTTTTGGAGGATCTAAATGGGCCAAAATAGGACAGAATCAAATAGATCAAACAGTTGATCACATGAGAAGGTGTTATAAAGAGAGGATTAAGACTAACGAATCTGGCTTAAATACAGCGAGATCTCTAACTTGGTCAAATACCTCTGAGCAAATAGCTAAAATCATGGGAGGCTAGTTTTTTAGAGGTGTATAATATATTATACAGTTTATATATAGGAGACGTTATGCCTTTACCATCAAAAAAAGATTCAGAGAAAAAATCAGAGTTCATGCAACAGTGCATGAGTAGTCCTAAAATGAAAAAAGAGTTTTCAGATACTCAACAGAGACTAGTTGTTTGCATTAAACAATCTCAAGCCTCTGAAGAAATGTTGGTAGAAAAAGTTTGCGACCAGCTATATTATATGGGCGCTTGCTGGAATGAAGAATGGAATGAATTTACACAAGATATTATACTGTCTGGAGATGGAGTAATAGATGAAGAAGGTAAAAGTTTAGGTGCAGAGTATCAGGGCAGAAAAGTTACCTTGAATAAACCTTTTAGAACTCCTGATGGACCAAAAAAGAGAAGTGTTTATGTCAAAAACGACAAAGGCAATGTGGTTAAAGTCAATTTTGGTGATCCTAATATGAAGATTAAAAAGTCTGATCCAGCACGACGCAAAAGTTTTAGAGCTAGGCATAATTGTAGTAATCCTGGCCCTAAATGGAAGGCCAGATACTGGTCTTGTAAGGCGTGGTGATATGTCAAATATTATTAAACACACTTCAGACATTTTTGAATTAGACGCTTTACAATACGCACAAGGATTTAATTACGATAAATCTATATATCAAAGAGTTGAGTTTGCTGAATTAGAAGATATAAATTTATTTGATATAGTTCAGGCTCCTCTTAGAAATTCAAGCGACGAGACTAAGAGGGAAATTAATGATATTCTTAAAATTACACAAAACAGAACTCCCGAAGAAATAGAACTAGTTCATAAGGTTGATTCTGATCCTCTGCTTTTATATTATCCTGTAATTGATCGACTAAATATGGTCTTAGACTTAAAAGCATTTAATACTATGTATTATCATTCTCTTTCTGAAATGGTTGACCATTTGAAGTTTTATTACAATAGACCTAGACCATACCAATTAGCTAATATATTATCTGTAAACATCAATAGAATTATTACTAAAACACATAAAACGCCTTCCTATCCTAGCGGACATACTATGTATGCTGCTTTGGCCTCAGAAATGCTTTCAGATAAATATCCACAACATAAGGCAGAGTTGCAAAAGTTATCATTAATGACCGGACACGCAAGAGTATTACAAGGAGTTCACTACCCTTCAGATAATATTGCTAGTATCAAAATTGTAAATAAAATTTTCCCTAATATTAAAAAGTATTTTATGGAGCAAGGCTAACATGAATTATAAAGAAATCTTTAACAATATACAAAATCAAATATCCGAAAACAAGGAAGAGGAAAATACTAAAGATACCAAACTGGAACAATACAAAAAAGATTTTTTAGATATGAATGTAGGTTCTCTTAATGCCATAATGAATCATGCTAAGTCTATTCTAGAGTCACTTGATGATGAGTCCATAAAAGAAAACTTGACAGAAAGCTGGTTACAGGGTAAAATTGCAGTAACAGAAGATTACATGCGAACAATTCATGATTTTGTAAAGTATGCGTCTTCAAATGACGATGATACTAAAGCGACCAATCGACCTGGATTATGGGAAAACATTAGAAGAAAGAAACAAAGGGAAGGAGACAATTATAAACCAGCCAAACCCGGCGATCCAGACAGACCAACGCCAGAGCAACTGAAAAGAGCTCAAAAGAAAAAGAAAAAATAACTTATAACTATATTTAATTTAAAAAGGATTTAAAAGGATGGATAAACAATTTGACTCTTTGGACACTTATATACAACTAGCGAAGAAAACCATTTCTAAGTTTGCTCCCAAATTTTATAATGGACTAGCTGCTGAAATGCTTTCTAATGAAGATGCTATTTCTGATATAGCTACGGCTATTATGTCTGCTGATTGGAAATTTGATTCAAATAGAGTAGGTCCAACAGGTTTGAAAAAAACTCAATACTCGTATAGAAATCAGTGCGTTATATGGGCTATGAAAACTTATGTTACCCATAAGTATAAACAAAAAACTCATTCAAGTTTAGATTATGACATAGGAGATAAAGACACCTTGTCTAAAACTATTCCAGACCATAAAAGTTCCGACCCTTTCGATATTATTATGGAAAAAGAAGAAAAACAAAATCTTAAACAAAACCTAGAAGATATATTAGAATCTGATATCTTAAATGATAAACAAAGAAATCAAATCAAAATGTATTACTACGAAGGCAATACTTTGTCTCAAATAGGGAAAAAGTTTGGAGTCTCCAGAGAAGCGGTACGTCAAAACATTAAACGTGGGCTACAAAATATTAGAAAACTAGAAAAATGCTATTGTTAAAAAATATATATAATTATTTAGTTAATATTGTGTTCGGACAAACTATATCTCATCAAAAGAACTCAAATGGAGTCTCTTTTTATATAGACTCTAAAAACAATATAATGATGAATGTAGACATATCTGATCCAGACACTTTGTCTTTAGAAGAAATAAATAATGACGCAGAAAAAACCGCTCAAGTAATTACTTCTATTATTAATGGAGACATGAATACTCAAATATTAAAATTTATTAAGAAATCTGCTAAGACAACAGAGACTAGCCCTAACAGTAATCTCTTTTTCCAAAATGTTTTATCTTATCACGAAATGCAACAAAAAGAAAAGCTTGATAATATCAAGAGTGCTCTTTATGATAAAGTGGTAATTAGACCGTCGGAAGCTTTTAATAGATATGTTTAATACTGAAGACATAGATGACAGAGAAAATATTATTGTGTGGGAGAAATGGATAGATCCTTATTTGCAGACTATACAAGATTCTGTGCCCACGGGAGACGAAGACGATGAAGATTTAGAAGAAGAGTATTTAGAAGATGAAGAAGAGTTAGAAGAATACGGCGCTGTAGACAAACTAGGTAAGTTTAGAGCCATCGCAACACCTATGGGTATTATCCCTATTAATGAATCTACTGCAAGCGGTAAGATATTTAACTTTTGGGTTGGTCATACAAATTTTGATATAACTAATGCCTTAGCCTTAATAATAGAGGAAACACCAGGGGTAGAAACTCTGGACGTTTTTACAAGATATAGGTTTCGGATTGGTATAGGCAAAGCTTTTCATGATTCTAAAGTAATGAGAGACATTAATTCAAGAGTATATAATTATTTAATATGACACAAATCAACAACGAGTCAGACCTATACAACATTCACAACTTATGCATAGATGCAAAAAGTAGAGAGCTATATTTACATTCCAGTTTTGATTCCGAAGAAGAATCAGGAGTAGAATTTAGATCTGCTATAATGTTCGAAAAAAACGTAAGGTACTTAAATCAGATTTCTCATGATCCCATTTTAGTACACATGCACTTACCGGGAGGAGATTGGCAAGATTGTATGGGCATAGTCGATACCATAACCACCTCTCATTCAAAAATATTTATACTGGCTTATGGTAAAGTAGAATCTGCTAGTAGTATATTATTTCAAGCTGCTCATCTTAGAGTATTAATGCCAAATACACACATGTTGATTCATTACGGATCTTTAAGTATCGAGGACGAACACCGTGCCGCTAAAAGTAGTTTTGAGTGGAGTGAAAAAGAATCTCTTAAAATGATTAACATGTTTAGTGAAAGATGTATTGGTAGCCCAATTGCGAAAGAAAGAAATTGGAAAAAACATATCATTAAAAAACATATCATGTCACAACTAGATAATAAAAGCGATTGGATATTAAATGCGGATGAATCTGTGTATTATGGTTTTGCTGACGGTGTATTAGGAGATAGAAAGTTTACTACAATAGATAAATTAAAAAGCAGAAAAAGATAATATGTACATAGAGTATTGTCTATATGATAGAACACTCAGCGAAAAAGATATATCCAAAGAAATAGAAAAAGCCCTAGACATGGGTGTGAAAAATTTCTGTTTACTTCCCTATTCTTTAGCCTCTTTAAAAAATAGTGGACTATTGAAAGAAATCAATGTCTCTGTACCGCTTGATTATCCTTTTGGAATTATGGATATTGATGCAAGAAAAGCGGTTCTTTCTAATTTATTAAATAAATACAAGATACAAGCCTTAGATGTTATTGCTCCCTCCAAGATACTTTGCAACAACAAATACTCTAAATTTAGAGAAGATGTTGATAATGTAAACTCGGTGTCTGAAAATTACGGCCTAGACATTAGATATATATTAGAATATAGAATATTCAACTATGGAGTTCTTGCTCGATGTTGTCAAATTCTTACTGATAAAGGAATAGAAACCATTATTCCTTCTACGGGCAATATGATAGATGATATTCATGACAATATTATTGCTTGTAAATACCTAGAAAGCAAATCCAAAATTAAAACTATTTGCAGCGGCAATGTCTATCACAATAAACACCTGTCTTTATTAAAAACTAATAATATAGATAAAATTAGAGCATTCAATATTAATACGGTCAATATGTTACAAAACTGATATTTTGAATTTTATTTATCTATTAATTATGGTGTAATTTACTTATAAGCAATAGGCCTATTTGCACAAATAAACCGGAGATATAAAATGAACTTAGCAGACAACATGAAACAGAACAGTGGTTCAGCAGTAACTTCTACTAGCACAGTAAATAATGCTGGCACATTTTTAGCTTTTGATAGCACAAACACCAAAATGGATGCAGTTAGCCCAGCATACGCAAACTATCTTGGGGGTTCAGTTCCAGCTGATACTAGCAATCCAAATACAGACCAAGCTTTATCTGATGGTAATTTTGCCCATAATAACCAAAATCCAATAGCCAAAGGTTTAACTACAGTTCTTGGTGGCGGAGCAGTAGATAGTCGATTACTATCTGGAGCTATGCTGACTTACAACGATACCGATTCCATACATGCTGTTGAAAATATCACAAGCACTAGAACTGCTACAGCTATCAGAGCTGGTCAGTTCTTTATTGCTGGTAGAGATAATGACAGATATAATTTTCATCCAGATCCTACTACAGCTACAGATGCTTTTGGCAATGACAATGCTGCTAGAGTATCTAGAGCAACTCCTGGTAATTTAGTATACAAACTGGGCGGACCTTCAAGCGGTTCAAACCCTGTTGTAGACAGTTATTACTCGACTGCTGACGAAAAGACTGGCTGATATTTAAAGTTAATAATTTAATTATCTAGGACGGTGTATACTTTTATATGCCGTCCTTTTTTATTGGAGATACATAATATGGCAGATCCTAATACTTTAGGTCATTTTTTTGAAAACTTTACTACTCACATGGCTAGTGTCGTAATCGCACTTATTGGTTTCTGGACTACTTTTGTTCGAAATCTAGTTAGCAGAAAAGAAGTAGAAGAAATGATAAATCATCAAAGTCAATATATGAAAGATAGAGAATTTATTATGGCTAGGTTAGAGGATCATAAAGCAGATAGCGCTACATTATTTAGAGCCCTTAATAAAAACACAGAGGTAATGAGTGAACTTAAAGTTCAAATAGCAATGCTGAGTAAAACTCTAGAAGCATTGGAAAACAGAATCGAAAGAACATAACTTATATAAATTTCTCATAACATGGAGACAGACCAATGCCTACTTCAGACGTTGCTTTTTCAAGCGATAGTGTTAATCCTTCAGGAATGCCTAAAAACGGCAGTATAATTTTACATGCTGGAATTAGAACTGGTTTTTATGATGTGAATGATGCACATGCTGTATCTGGCACTACAGACGACCAACTAGAAGTTAAATATTCTGGAAGATTTGACGACTATAAATATTATTTACAATAGTTTTAAGGTTAAACAATTATGAAAAAATCATATCAAACTAGTGAATTTTGGTTTACTATTGTTAGTTTTATCATAAGCGGTTTATTTATAGTAGGAGTAATTACAGAACCAGATACTAAAGACGACCTAATTAGTGTTGGCACCCATGTCGTTGAGAGTATTATTTTACTCGGCGGTCAGTTCATGGTATTTTCTAGATACTTAAACAAAAGGAAAATAGAAAAAGTAGAGTTTGAAAAGACCAAGCAAAAAGAACAAGATAATTTACGCAAAGAACTAGAGGATTATGTCGGAGTAGGGAAACAACACGAAATTGTGAATATAAACACAGCAGATTTAGGAGAATTAATACAGCTTCCCCATATAGGCCCACAACTTGCTCAAAAAATTATTGACTTCAGGAAGGATGGTAGGTTTAACAATATTAATGAATTGATTGAAATAAAAGGTATTGGAGATAGTGTTTTTTCCGATATTAGCAAATATGTCACGGTATGAGGGTTAAAATATGAATAGTAAAGAATTAATAGCTAAAGAATTTGATGTTTTGATTGACAATGTAAAAACTAGCCTAGATAATGTAAAAAGATTTGCTGTCGGTGAAGCGTGGAAAATCCTTCAGGTAGCCACAGCAAGTCTAATTCAAACCATTGAAAAATTCGGATCGGATCTAGAAGGTCCAGAAAAAAAGACCATAGCTATGGAATTATTATCTGGTTTTTATGATAAAATATTTTCAGCTGTTGATATTCCTGTTGTGCCTAATATTTTAGAGCCTATTATACATAAGAGTGTCAAGGCATTTTTAATGGTTTTGGTAAGCGCAACAATTGATGCGTTAGTCACAACATTTAGAGAGACAGGTATTTTTCTAAAGAAAAAACTAGATGAAAATCCTTATAGTAAAGAAGTTGTAAAAGTTTCCTATGTTCCATGAAAGGGATAGATTATGAATTTTAGCCAAAGTTTTGAGGAATTTAGTAGCAGTTTAGGCCCGATGGATTTGGCTTTATATGCTGGGGTAGGCATAGTTTTATGGGTCTTATTTAAAGACAAACTAAGTCCTGTTCAGAAAATTATAATAGATTTAGTAAATAAAGCAAAGTCTTCTTTAGGACAAGATGGGAAACCCGCAGTATCTGTTCCATTGCCAGATAGTATGAAAAATGCTCCTGTGAAGACTCAAAATGTATTTTTTGATTTAGTTGTGTCTTGGAAGCAAACAAGAGACCTAGCAGAACTCAGCGGTTGTAAGAAAGCAGTTGAAGTAGCTGATCAAATGTTTCCTTACTTAAGTCCAACAATATGTTCGGAGGATAAAGATGCAGAATAAATTATTATTATTTGTAGGAGTCGTATTAGTATTATTTGGCGTATTTAAGCCCGATTTATCTAATTTGTCTTTGCCTGTAGGTGGTAATACTGTATGCGTAACATCTAATCATGTTACAGATGCTCCTGCCGATGAAGTATTATTAAATAAAGCTAGAGCTATTACTGAAGTATTACTTGCTTCTGATGATTCTACCAGAAAAAGCGATTGTATAAAACTATCTTCTTTATACTGTGATATTGCAACACTAATAGAATTAGACGAAACAGACTTAGTAATTGCCGATACATCAACAATCAGAGAAGTAAATAGTATTGCTGGTAAGATGTTAAGATTAGATATAAAAGATAAATATCCTAATCTTGCTGAGTTAGCTAAAGATCTCGTTGTGACCAATATAGGTGACGACGATGTGATTTTAGATGAAGAACTTAGACTTAAAGCTGTAGAGGCTTTTCGAGCATTAAGCTGGGCATTTTGGGAGGGTAGTAAATAATGCCAAGAATGACCCCAAAAAACTTATATGATGCTTATAGACAAGGATATAACGGATGTCTGTGGGAAGAACACGTTTTCGCAGAACTAATAGATAGCTCAAGATATGGTTATTTTAAAGACGGGGCTAAAAAAATTAAAGATAGCGGAAAAGGCAAACTGTCAACTCCTTTTATGTCTGTATTAAAATTTGATAAAAATGCATATATAGAGAGACAAACTACAGGAGATTGTGTGTCTCACGCAACTCGAAACGCATGTGACATAACGAGAGCAGTAGAAATCGACATTAAGGGAGACAAAGAAAGTTGGATTGCCAGAGGTGCTACTGAAGCTATATATGGATGCAGAGGTCATGGTGGCCAAGGAATGAGCTGTAGTCGTGCAGCTACTTTTGTTACTCAATCCGGAGGAATATTAGTTAGAAAAAATTATCCTGGTGTTGCTAACTTTTCTAAATACAATGGCTCTATGGGCGCTAAATGGGGCTCCAGAGGTTTACCAGATAAAGTTATAGACAAAGCAGATGATCATCAAGTAAAAACAGCTTCCCTAATAAGAACTGTTGAAGAAGCTAGAGATGCTTTGGCTAATGGGTATGGATTAAGTGTTTGTAGTAATTATGGATTTTCCAGCAAAAGAGATAGCAAGGGATTCGCTAGAAAAAGTGGGTCCTGGAATCACGCAATGTCCTGGACGGCCTGTGACGATACTGGTAAAGAACCTGCTTTTCTTATACAAAACAGCTGGGGCAAATTTAATAGCGGAGGGCATCCAGAATGGGGTCCAATTCCTGATGGTTCTTTTTTAATACATGCTGATGTTGCAGAAGGGATGCTTCGACAAAATGGGGCTTATGCCTTTAGTGATTTTAATGGATTTCCTCCACAGAAACTTCCTGATTATGGCTTCGGAGATTATTTATGAGACTATTAGATAAGATTGCACTTAACAGTTTAATTAAAACCATTACTAGTTTTATACTAGCTATATTAAAAATGTTTGCCCCAAGTAAATCTGACAATATAACTCCTAGAGAGAGAAAACGTCCTGTACTTGACTTTCTTAAAAGATGGATGAAATAAAATTATGAGCAAAATCTTACTTAGTGCAATTATTAGCTTGCCTTTAATATTCGGTCAGTTTTTCTTTACCAATGTAGTCAACCCACGTTCTTACAGCACAACAGCTATCGTTGCTTTGGTTGGTGCCAAAATAGCTGCACAAAAAGATGTTGTGAAAAAATACAAAAGAAAAGATTGTCCTGTCTGTAAGGGTAAAGGCTGGTATATCAGTGGTGACGGTATAGCTAAAATAAGCTGTCAATACTGTGAGTAGTACGGTGTATTTACATTCTGTAAAGCCGTATAATTCATAAAGGACGATCTCTATAATGTCAGATATACAAAAAATAGACACTAGTAAGTCTATAGATCATGGTGGACTTACCGTTAGGCATCCATTCGGTGAAGGAGAAGGTCGTGACGCTAAGATATCTAGTCAGGACATCAAGACTCAAGCAGATAATTTATTAAATAAGTTTAAACCATTAAGAAGGTTTGAAGCAAAGACATTCTCATCCTTGTACTCTATGATGAATGATGGAACTCTAGGAATATATCAGTCTGACCTACCCTATCCTGGATTATCTAATTTTACATTAAAAACAACAATTGATCTAGGCATTCCTGCATTCTCTCTTAATGCCCAACATTATATCTTTAATTATGGAAACTATCAGTACGTTATGTGTCCTGATAGTAATATTAAATATTTAGATTCAGCTTTTAATATAGCTGAAATTGATATTAATAATAGATTTGACTCTATTTTTGTCAAAGATACCAATACCATATTTTCTGTAATAGATAGAACTGTTTATGAAATTGACTTATCAAATAACACCAGTTCTGTATATGGAACTCTAGATAGTTCTATAATATATCCAATGTCTTATATTTTATATGACTCGATAAACAATAAATTTGTTGTAATAGATGGAGAAGAAACCTCTGACAATATATATGTATTAGATAGTTCTCTAAATATCATTTTTACTATAAATATGACGTCAAGTTATACCGGGAAAATACCTACATGTATATTTGATAATAAAAACGGTACTATTTTAATTATTTTACAAAATACAAATTTAGAATCAGAATTGTTAAACCTACAATTAGACTTATCTGATAATAGCATCTCAGAAATAAATGCATCAAATATAATTTATAAAAAATATTACTTAGATATATTTAATAAGTATAGTGTGCAAAACGATGGTACGAATTCTGTTATATATGATAACTCCAACACTTTAGTTTCTTTTCCTGTTAATAAATATCAACATATTCTAAATATCAATCCAGTTACTGATACAATAATTGTGAAGCAGTATGACGGCAAAAAATGTGTTTATGCATTAAGCACTATTACCTCTTCTAAACCTCAAAAAATATTAGAATTAGATTAATGAGTAATTTAGTAATAGCACAATCTGGAGTTCAACAGACACCCACACCCACTCCGAATCGTTCTGCAACACCAACTCCAACACCAAGTGTTACATCTACCCCTATAGTGGTCACCGTTACTCCAACTGCTACATCTACAGTAACGCCTACTCCTACTCTTACCAAAACACCAACCCCTACCCCAACAACATCTCCTAGACCAATATCTATATTACATCACCCTCAATCTAAAACAATAGACATAGAAGAAAGACAAAATTGGTTTTTTAGAACAACCACAGACAGTGATTCTACTCATTACTATTCTTGGCAATACTCCGACAATGGGGGTTCTGATTGGAATTTTATTACTGTAAGCGGAACCGCTAACACTTCTAAAGAATCTAATCCAACGTCTTACTTATTCTTAAATAATCTCACGCCCGCTCAACATAACAATCAATACAGATGTCAGATTACTAACGGAGTATTTACTACTGAAACAAATGCGGCCACACTTACAATATTAACAGATATCAATATCACGACACAACCAGTAAACGCTACTATCTCAAGCAGTGGCACAGCAACATTTTCCATAGGTGCAGAATAATGTCTATCAATTATCAATGGCAACAATCTAAAGACAACGGAACAAGCTATGGAAATATCTCAGCTACTGGATCAACTTTACAAATAAACCATATCAAACCCAACCAACACAATTATCTTTATAGGTGTCGAGTTAACAGAGATGGCAGCAGTAAGTATAGGTACAGCGATCCTGCCAAACTTACAGTTTTATCAGAGATATCTCTTGGTAAATTACCTAGCAATGTTTCTATTGATGACGGAAATCTTTCTTTAAGCCCAACTGTTACTGTTAATAGCAGCGCTACAACATCTTTTCAGTGGCAATATTCTGATGATGAAGCTATCAATTATTACGACTTACCATCGGCTACAGGATCTGGACTGTCTTTAACTAGTTTATCTAGTGCAAACAATAACTGGCTATATAGACTGCAGGCTAAAAGTTATTATTACTCAGGCATAGTTAATACGGTTAAATCAAACAATACTCTAGTTCATATCGAAAATGATTTACCTAAACTACAAATATGGAGACAACCTCAGCACTATTATGGAACAGGACAACCCGAATTTGAAGTTTTAGTTGCTAGCACAGGATTAAACAGCAACAATATTCCAAATACTTTTTACGATAATTCTGCAACAGATATTACATACGCATGGGAATATTCTTTTGATGGTCAAAATTGGAGACCAGCAACATATCAATCTAGTGGACAAAATAAAATATACGCGTCAAACAATATAGCTGGTGTTCAATATCGAGTGAATGTCTCTAAAAGTGGCCACTCGGTAGAGTCAGCATCTGCTTCAATCATACAAGAATTCTGCTTTCCTCCATACTCAAATAATTTTGATGATGAATCTAAAATATATAGCATGAATCATTTTGACATCAGAAGCTCTAACGGAAAGACAACTTTAGGACTATTTAGTAATTGTCCTCAAATTCTAGAAACTGCAGAACGCAGAGCCAATATTAAGATGTTGAGCCTAGAATCTGAAGGAAATAAGTATGATCTAGTTTTTAATATGATTAGAAGTACAGATAGTCTCACAGTAAAGCCTTACAACTTAGCAATAGAGGATATATCTCTATTTAAAAACAACACAATAATTAAGAAGGCTAGTGTGAATCCAGATTCAATAGAGGATGTAAAAACACCATTCGATCTAAATTATTCATCATATAATAGCACTATAACAATATCACGCCCTGATATTTCTGCTGGTGCTGCTGGCAGGCCATACGGAGACGGGTATTGCATAAATCTTGCTAATCCCTTGCACGGTGATAACTTAAATAATATAAATTATAAAAACTTTATTAGCAATTGTATAGCTAAGTCTAGTAGTATACGATATGGGGCTATTAAGGTAGGAGTTACAACTACAGGCAACTCCTCCGTAGATACTGATTTAATATCTAAACTTCCAACTGAATTAAAAATTAAAAATGGAAATGACACAATTGTTAACTTAAGGATTAGTTATGAAATAATAGGTAGCGCAAGCGCTATATCAAAAGATACATTAGCAAATATAAATGTAGTAATATTAAATCAAGGATACAATTGGTCTTCTAGAAGCTTTACTCAATCAGAACAGGAAGCTTTAAAATATCATGTAAATGACGGAGGAGGATTAATTACATCCGAATGGGTCTTATGGAATAGTGCTTACGGAAGATTTGACTACCTGAAAGAAGTGTTTGCTGCAGAACCTAGTCGTGACTACCAACTTGAAAATCAAGTGAGATATTATAAATATAATTCTAATTTAATTATAAATAACGAGGTTTCAGACGATTTTAAATTCGCCCCTACCAACGTTGCTGGAGGAACAGAAACTACATTTACTAGTTTCAAAACAGGATCTCAATTATTCTATATCAAAGAACCAAAACCGATTTCTATTATTAATTTAAAACAAGCAAAATTCAATTTGCTAGATTTATTCTATTTCACAGCACAAGAGGCAGAAAATACAACCAACTCAACTCTTGATGGACTTAATAAGTTTTTTACAGGATCTTTTCATTGGGAAGGCAAAGTATCAAAAAATATAAAAATTGGAGGAGCTTTATATTGGATATATAAATCTTTGATTGAATACCACAGAAAAGCTGACGAGGGAGTAGATAAACCCAATTCTGCTTGGTCCTTAGGCAGAGGTCTTATAGGAGATAAAACCGATGGTATAAATCACATACTTAGCGAGAATGGGTTAAATATATCTGATTTTACATTCAGTAATCTGGAAACAATTAAGGAGTCTCCCGAAGAAGAATTAACAGCCAACGACAATTTTTGGAAAGATATGTCTAAATTGTTAAGTTCTTTAAAGCCGTCTAATAGTAATTACAGGCATAACAGAGAAGTAGTAACAAACAAATGTAATATAGTACAACAACCAAATTTTAAGTACAAGCCCAACCCTTTGCCGTCAGGAAACATACTAATAGATTGTTTCGTAACAAATCCTTCAGAACTTCCTATTTCGTATTGTCTGCAAAAAAACAGTGGAAACAATTTTGTTGATATACAACAAGATAGTTTTGTAAATAATAGAATAATATTTTCGGGGCTTCAGTCATCTGATCTTGATACTGGAATAAATCATAGGATATTATTCAAAACTTCATATGAATATCCTGAAGGAACAGGAACACCTTCAGATTCTTTCCAATTTGTTAGCAGGAAAACAGGTAGACCCAGAAAAGATATTACCGAAGGACTTCAAGACTATTCTCAGAGCACGATAACCGATGGTAATGGAGTTTTTGTAAAATTCATCGAATCTAGTGGAGCTAACATACATGATGGTATTTCTTCATCTTCTTTTGGAAATTCAGGAAATATTATTAGTTGGCAATATTCTTATGATAATGTTAATTTTTACAATACAACATCTGGCGTTAATGTATCAGGAAGCAGTAGTATTCTAACTTTAGGAAGTGGCAATCACAATAAAAATATTAGATATTCTTTCCATCCTTTAACAAACTTGAAGCATACTGACAGTGTAGGTCAAAATACTCCCATTATTAAATCCATAGCATATAGTTCATCAAATAGCTACGACCCTCAAGGAGCCGTGACTTTTAGTTCTAATATAGATAACTATTATACTTCTGGAGGACAGCAGTATTGCAGTATGTCTGTCTACTTAAATAATACAGGAATTAATACAAATATTAATCCTTCAGATATTACATGGGAACAATACAATTACTCAACGAACTCTTATGATGGCCTGCCCAGCCTTTCTGGTAATAGGCTCTTTGCTGTCAGCGGAATTAAAGTGTCTTTGATAGACACCTACAAATTTAGAGCCATAATCAACAACAGGATATTTTATCTATCATGACTGCTTTACTTATCAATGTAACTCAACAGCCTGCTCTTTTAAGTTCTTTAGAAAATGTAAAACTGAATACAGATATATATTACGATAATAATAGACAAAAAGATTTTTTACAAGAAAATAATACTCTTATTTATGAGTGGTTGTACTCTGTTGATGATGGTAAAACTTTCAGAACACTCAATGAAAATTCTGCTAATCTTACTATAGATTTAGATACTATTAATATAAATTTTATATACAAACTAAAAATATCTATTGATAGGCCTTCATCAGAGATAGCATCAAATACAGATAGTTCTACGGGTTTTATTACAAATAAAAGTAATAAATTTTTATTATCTAATCAGGAAAGCGACAATTCTGAAGTTTGGTACAGCAATAATATTAAAATTAATCACAGTATAGATATAGCAGATATAATTGTAGATTTTGCTTTGAACGACATTATCGAACAATTAGAAGATCAGATTGATTTTGGTTTAACTTCAGATGCAATAGATATCCAAGAAAATGAGTCGTCACAAATTTCTATTATTCCAGATGACGAAACAGCCACGATTGTTGAAGTAGATACAGATGAAACTAGCAGCACATTATGGTTTCCGGGTCTAATGGATTGCTATACTCCGGCCACAATGACTAGTTGCGGCATCACCATAAATTATTGTATTTATGAACAGAAAAGTATATTGGTTGATGGTTTGGGTAATTGTGGCAGCATAAATGACTGTCCAGGAAATGGCTGCGTTCTAGACGGAGGTCCTGTAATTACAGCCAACGGACCTGTCGGCAATTGGCTAAATGTTAAGCTGGGAGATTCATATACAGCATGCTGGAAAAATTTTGAGGGTGCCATAGACCCCCAGCAGTGGGACGGACAGAGAAGTAAATCAGTAGACTCATGCGGCGAACCGATAATAGGTGATTCTCAATATGACTCTTTGGTGCTTTGCGATGACCCTGGTAAGGCATATGCTAGTGCGTATTTCTGCGCAAATCCGCCTGGTGAAGGCAATATGTCGTGTCCCGGACAAATAGTTAGTAATCGGTGTGACCCAGGTGGAGCAATGAATGACATGCCGTGCTTAGGAACATTTCAACGATTGGCTGTTCCCAGTAACAAGTATCGCTGCCACCAAAATAAATACTATTACCCGTCTACCTGCAGGTGTAACGGCAAGATCCTTAGCTCTATAGATACAAATCTCGCCACATGTCAAGCAGACCAAGACCAATGCAAAACGGTTGATCCTCCAAATTTATCATATTATTGTAGGGAATTAGGCGTTACTGTTCCTGTTTTGAGAGAAGTAGATGATGATGGAAATTACACCGGAGTATTGTATGTAAACTTCGGACCAGTTGCCGCACCTCCCGGAACCACAGAAAGTGGTAGGCTTGGCTGGGCTTTTCCCAAAGTATACACAGCACACTTACAAGGTTCAGCAAAAGGGGCGAATTACTCGCTATCTAAAAGCATTACCTTAACTGTTAAAAGTAATTCAGGGAAAACATCGAGCGAATGTTCTATTAAGACACTAACAGCTGCTAGCGATCCCTGGGGAGGTTGTATTGAAGCGGGTAATTGTTATGAACATGATGACATACCTAAAACACTGCGTTGTTTTGCTAGTGATAAGTATTACAAAATTCAAGGATTAGGAAATAAAACCTTTAGCTGCTGGACAGAATGTAACAAATTTACCCCAGCAACGGCAACGGTGCCTGCGTTTAGAATTTATCCTGTAACCACCAGACCTGAAAGTTTGTATGGGTTATTATCATTAGCAGAAGCAGAAGCTAAACTAGAAAAAGATAATAAAGGTAAGGCTTATGCTGTAAGAAGGGACACTCTAAGACCAGGTTTTGGGTCAACATGCGTAGAAAGTTGTAAAAACTCTAAGGGATTTCCTAGTAAAAACTCCACAAGATTCTCCACTAATGGAGGTATAGTACAAGGATCTCTTGGGTTGGTTAATCCGTGCGTGAAATGTGGTTGCAAAGAAGATAAAGATTGTGGTGGATGCGGCGTATGTATGGATGGAGAGTGCATAGAATATCCTAATGACAATCCTAATTCGGCAGCGGTCCATCCTTGTGAAGCAGCAGCGAAAGGTGGAGGTACAGTATCATGTTGTGTTGGTTACGATGCTTTAGGAAAGAAAATAGTTAGCTGTGCTAAGTCGAAATATTGCGAAACTTGTCAAGATCCGCAAGTTGATGATCAAAGTATTCCAACAGGTGCTATTGTCGGTACTGTTGCTAGAGTAAGTTTTGACTCAAATGATCCTGCAAAAGATTGTTGTAATGGAGTAGTTTATGACCCTAGATGCCAAATTTGTGATGTTTCTACAGTTAGGCCTAAATGTAGACCTCCTGAAGAATGTAGATTAACAGGAGACACTACTACTTGGGTTGATGAGGATGGATTTGAACAACAGTCTGACAATTATCATTGTATAATTCCTCCGTGCCCTCCTTGTCAAATAGAAGCTGATGATTATGACACAACAGGAAATTGCATAAGTTATAACGACACTCCAGAGGCTAAACAAAATTGTGAAGAATGTGAACCAATAGATAATCCCGATTATCCTGGCGATAGCGATGAGCCTCTAATTCCAAATTTTTATTCTACACTAGACGAAGGACAGACATGCTGCCAAACAGGAGCAACTACCTTTGTTCCGTGCTCAAACTGTTGTGCTGATTCAGAAACAGGCTACAATACCTGTTGTCCTGGTGCAGACGACACTTGCTGCGACGGAGCTTGTTACGCAACAGTTGCCGGCAGAACTATCTGTTGTAACGGAAAAGAAGCCGCTTTTGGGGATGCTTGTAATCTTTGTAGCTTTGACGAATTCGGACAACAGGAAAGTAAATGCGATACTTATTATAGTTGTTGCAGTAAAACTGTATCTGGAGTAGAATTTTTTACAGGGTGCTACAGCAATACCTACTGTGACTGTGAAACATGTAGCGGCGGAGAAGTAGTAACGGTTGAATCAGACGATCCAGATGATTGCTGTTACGCTGGTGCAGCTCCTCAGTCTATTTTCTATGAACCATAATAAATCCGGAGATAATTAAAAATGAGTAGTATTAGAATTAAAAATTTACCTGCTTCTACTGGAGTATTAACTACAGATAACGTAATTGTTAGCTCTAATGACTTAAGCTATAAACTTCCGATATCTGATATGAAAAAAGAATTTAATAAACAAAGTTCTACCTCCTTGACTTCTAGTACTGAAACAAATTACGATACTTCTACTAGTGATATTGGGACTATATTAAACGTAAATAAAAGCATAGTTTCTACCATAAAAATTACTACAGCAACATCAAATGGAGCAAATATTGGGGATTCTATTGATGTTATTAACACTAGTTCTTTACAAGATGTTAGAATATTAGCTCAATCTGGGGTATATATAAGAAGCATGGGTAATCATTTAGATTTAACCAGGCAATATAGCGTAGGTAAAATTACTAAATTTTCCAGTAATGAATGGATGCTTACTGGAGACTTTTTCACTTCTCCTAGTGGTACATTCTAATGAAAAATAACAAACAATTGGAAAGCCTATCTAACAAGATAGCAAATGATTCAGGATTAACAGGCTGTGAAGAATATGGTAGTATTCTGTTAACTATTATGATAATTGGAATAATTTTAAATTCAATTAGAGTAATTCAAGAGTGCAATAGTAGCAAATTAAACAAAATGTCTGATGAAGAAAAACATTCTTTTCTAAAAGATCAGATTAAAACTTTATCTAGTAAACGTGGATGGTTTACTAAAATGCGTATTCGCAAAGTTATGAGAAGAGAACTAAAAAAAGAAACATACAAACAGTATGGTGCAAATATCGTAGATAGTATTTTAAATAGTGGAGAAAATATCACGGATGATGAACTTTCATCAATTCTGGAGGCTTTAAATGTTTAGTATAATTATATGGTGTGTATATGGTATATTCGTCGGAGCTATTGCTAAAAGCATTGTTCCTGGAGAAGAAAATTTTGGCTTTTTTAAGACAATAGCATTAGGAGTAGCTGGCTCATACATGGGCGGCGCTGTATTATATCTACTGGGGCAGTATAATGCACTAGAGCCTTCGGGCATATTCATGGGAATAGCTGGTGCTGTTTTAGCTTTAGTATTATATAATAAATTAGTAAATGACAAATAAAGTTCCAGTATTAATATGGTTATATCACATTGATTTGTGGCCTGAAATACTGTCTTTATTATTACCTATCCAAGACCTAATAGAAGTGCATATAGGTCTTTACAAACACAACTCCGATAATTTTATAGTAGAAGATAGTGTTTCAACTATTTTTGATGATCACTATATTACATATCATGAAAATGCAGGCGGAGACGTTCTGCCTTTTCTTGACCAGTTAAATAATTTAAACCCTTCTAAATTTACGCATGATGTATTTTTAAAAATACACACTAAGAAAAGTTTATTTGCTGGTAAAATTAATTGGAGAATAATTCTTCTACACAGCCTTATGGGTAGTCGGTCTTCATTTGTCAGTAACATAAACAGACTTTCTCATCATAAGTGCGGAGCCCTTACTTGCTCTAATTTAATTATGAATGATATGGAGCATACTAATAGCGACATAATAAAAGATATATCAGAAAACATTTTGTCTATTCCTTACGACAAAGTCAAAAACAAAAAATTCTGTGGAGGTAATATGTTTTTTGGTAAAATATCTACATTTCAATCTTTTTTTAATAAAGATACTATAGAACTCATTAAACCAAAACTAGAAAAAGAAAAAGGTAAAATTAGCGACAACAAGCATGGGACATATGCTCATAGTTTAGAGAGACTTTTCGGATATATAGTTTCTTATAATAATCAGAAGATTATACCTGCAACTTTGAAGTCTAGTAAAATATTAAACCCCCTTGCCAAAAACAACAAACTGCATATAATACTATTGTATGATGAAATTTCTTGTTACGTTCATGAAGATATTAATGTGTGTGGGAAGATCCTATCTAGCCGTAAGGACTATATTGAGATAGAATGGTTTCATTTAGATAGTCCAATAACTAAAAAATATAAATACATTTCCAGCAATACCCTAGTGCCAGATGCAAAAACATAAGATATTACTTACAGGCGGTTCTGGTTTTTTAGGTCGACATGTGTATGATCGTTTATTAGGTAAAAATTATTCAAATATATATATACCTAGAAAAGTAGATTATGATCTTAGAAATAGTTCTAAATGTAAAGATTTATTTAATAACTTTAAACCAGATATTGCCGTCCATTTAGCAGCTACATGTGGCGGTATAGGGGCTAACAGTCGTTCTCCCGGCACGTATTTTTATGACAATCTTTCGATGGGGTTAAATATAATAGAGCAAGCTAGGCTCCATAATATACGTAAAGTTGTCCTTATTGGGACTGTTTGTGCATATCCTAAATTTTGCAATATTCCATTTCAAGAAAAAGATATTTGGAGTGGATATCCCGAAGAAACCAATGCTCCATATGGAATTGCCAAAAAAACACTTTTTGTAATGCTGGATGCTTATCGACGAGAGTACGGTTTGAATAGCACTATCTTAATTCCTTCCAACTTGTATGGTCCCTATGATAATTTTGAAGATCATTCTAGTCATGTAATACCAGCATTAATAAAGAAAATTGATTACGCAAATAAAACAGGGCAAAAAACTGTTACTATATGGGGAGACGGAACTCCTAGCAGGGAGTTTTTATATGTAGATCAAGCTGCTCAAGCTATTGTAAAAAGTATTGATATTAATACAGGATCATCTCCTATTAATATAGGGTCTGGCGAAGAAATTAGAATTAAAGATCTTGTTGATAAACTAATAGAAAAAATGAATTTTACAGGATCTATAGTATGGGATAAAGCCAAACCCAATGGTCAACCAAGAAGGTGTGTTAGTACCAAAAAAGCTATGTCTTACTTAGGGTGGCAGAATACAATAGATATAGATACTGGATTAGATATGACTTTGGAGTGGTATAATAATGCGTAATAAAATACCAGAAGATTTTGATTGGGAGTTTTATCTGGATTCTCACCCAGATCTCATCAAAGCAGGTATTAATACAGAAAAATTGGCTCAATATCACTATGTTACTTATGGACATAAAGAAAACAGAATTTATAAAAAATCTCAAAATGAAATCTTAGGACACTTTGATAGGCATCAGGAGTCTGAAAATTCCAATATCGTGCTCTTCGTGCAGTGGTACGACGATCCTATTACACTAGAAAATAGAACTAAATGCTTACAACGGAACATTGAAAATCAACACATAGATTTTATAAACATATTCTATGAGCCAAACTCGCAATATTCTTTGTCTCGTGCAGCAATAAATAATCCCAAAGTTGCTCTCATTGAGCTTGACGAAAGAATGAACTATGGTTTATGGATGGAATTTGCAGACAGAAATTATGCAAACAGCATTAAACTTTTATCTAATTCTGATATTTATTTTGACAACACCTTACAATTAGTTAAACAAGCTTCTTTCAGCGACAATAGAATACTAGCAATTACAAGGAAAGACGAGGATTTAAACGGCAATATAGTTATTAGTAAAGAACGGTTTTCGAATGATGCAATAGACATTAATCCTCTCTATTCTCACGACTGCTGGATATATAAAGACAAAATCAAATCCATACAATACAATAACATTAAACTTAGTATAGGATATGAAAACTGCGACAGGATATTTAAACAGTATTGTCAAGAAAACAATATTGAGTTTATTAATTTATTCCCCAATGTTAACGGAATTCATTTAGATCATAGATCTGAAAAAATAAGACCCGCTTACGATCTCAGCAAAGCACAAAAAATCGTTGAGGCAAACATAAAACTGCCAGAAATACTAGATAATCATGAAGATAATATAAAAAAAAAATTAATTCTATACACAACATACTATAAATCTAACAATACACAAAGACAGCATGAGCTCGACATTGCATTAACAAAAAATATAAACAGCTCTTACTTTGCGAAAGTTTATATATTTCTAGACACAGGCGTAGAACTACCCAAATCTATTCGAAATAAAAATTATGAAATTATTCATAGTAATGATAAACAATCTTATTTTGATTGGATATCTCACTCACAAAAGTATTTAAATGACACAGACATTTCGGTGTGGGGCCACACAGATATTGTGTTTAATGATACAATAAATATCTTATCTGATTATTTTACAGGAAAACCTACATTAGTTTGCTTAAGTAGATACGAGCAAAATCAACTATGTTCTGAACCCCATTGGTCTCAAGACACTTGGGCTTTTCAAGTTAAAGACATTAGAAATATCAAGTTTATTAATGACACAAAAATTAGGATGGGACATGCTAGATGCGACAACAAAATAGCCTTTGTTTTTGCTGTAAATGGTTGGGTTATGAAAAATCCTTGTTTTGATATTGTAACAGAACATATTCATTATAGTCAACATAGATCCTATAAAATTAATGACGACGAAGTAGTGGGAGGTATGTGTTATATACATCCTTCTCGTGATCACAGCGTTTCTAAAATAGATTATGCCATAGTCAATAAAAATCATAACCAAACATATAATGAGCATATTGCTATTTGGTCCTTAGAGATGTTAGACAAAACAAATAGTGTGGATATTGTTAAAAACTTTAAAACAATAGGGAGTATGTATAATAAAAATCATTTAATGGGAGGTTGGTCTACCGTTAATAATTTATTAGACAAATATCAAGAATCTAAAACTGCTAAGATTAACTTAGTAACATTTACTTGGGAGACTTTTTTATCAGGGCAATATGATGTGTTCGAACAACCTTGGATAGGAATAGATCATCTAGTAAATTTTGTACCGCAATATTATCGTAAAATTTCAAAAAATATATTACCTGAAAGTAATTTTTTTAATCGTATTCTACATAAAAGTAATGTATTAGAAAATTGCAAAGGTATAATCTATACTTCAGATAGTACAAGATTGAATGGCCTTAATTGTAAATACACAAAACATATACCTAAATGCACCATTCATCATCCTGTTATATTAGACCCAGAATCTAGACAATTCAATTTAGACGCGTATTTCAATAATAAAAATAAAAAACTTATTAATTTAGGTTGGTTCAATAGAAACTTTGGTTTTTTTGAAAGACTTAACATTCTTGACTTTGAAAAACTTTTTGTTTTTGGAGGCTTGTCTGGGTATAAAGGTTATGTTTTTACAGAAGACATGTATTATCACGGTATTGATATGATTAGTACAGAAGTATCTGCTAGACTTTCTGATGAAGAGCTGAACAACCTTTTAAGCGAGAATTTGATATTCGTTAATTTATATGACTCTTCAGCTAATAATGCTATCATTAATTCTATTCAAAGAAATTGTCCAATAGTCATTAACAGGCTCGATGCTTGTGTAGAATATTTAGGCTCTGATTATCCATTATATTACGACTACCCAGATGAAATACAAGACTTGTTGTCAGAAAGCTCTATAGCTTCTGCTCATGAATATTTAAAACAATTAGATGTTAATAGTTTTAGTATAGAAGCTTTTATAAGTAAAGTTAATAATTTCGTTGGAAAGGTATATTGATATGCTACCAACAAAGATATTATTGTTTAGTAATCCCAGACATGGCACAACTTTTTTAATTGACAATATTAATAAGAATGAAAATATTAGGATGTGTTATGAGCTTTTGACTTTAGGAGAGGGTGTTGATAAGCACTATCATGAATGCTTTACTAAAATTGTAGATAAACAAGCTTTAGATTTAGCAGACTGTGAGACGTATAACCAAGAAAGAAAACAAGATGAGACAAATTACTTTCAACATATCTCTGAAAAGTTTAATGGTATTCAAAATATTAAAACTATAGGATATAAAATTTTTGCACAACAAATGGATGCTCCTTCAACGCAAAATAAAGTAATGTTAGAAAATGTCCTTGATCAATTTGACAAAGTTATATTTCTTGATAGAGATATGGTTTCTTATGCTTTTTCTTGGCTCAATGCAGGGAAATATGGATGGAGCGTGCTTAAGAGATCCTCGAAAGATACAAATTTAGTAGCTAGTACAAGAGACACGCAGGACATCGTCAGGCAAACTACGCATAAACATAAGCTTTTTGCAATAGCTCATAAATACTTAGAAAAAAATAATATACCTTATTTAGATTTAAACTACAACGATTTAGATAAAGCTCCTGAATTATTGTCTAATTTTTTAAATACAGAAATACTATTTAAGAATAGTTTTAGACCCAATAAATATGACTATAAAACATTTTTAACTAATAATCCAGAATTAAGCAAAGCGGTCGATGATCAAAACATTCTAATTGATTTAGAAAATACAACTGCTCCCCCAATGCCTGATTTTAAAAGACAAGACAATAAATTGGAGGCTATTAATGTTTTACATACGGGGAGCGAAGAAAGTTCTGAAGTAAATCATTTCGTAAATCAGATAATTAAATCTTTCGAATCCTGCGACTCAGACGCTAAGCTTGCTAAGAATATAGATCTAAATATAGCCACATCTTCTAATTCTATATTGAATTTTAGCACAGAACATATTGATATGCTCAAGGGCTTTTTCAGGAATGTCAATGTTTCAACCATACAAATTCCACAAAATAAAGATTTTTATTTTAATGAAATGCCTGACAATTTAGATGATATTAGTTTAGAATATGGATTAAAGTCTGGTCCTAACTATGTGTTTTTTCGTTGCATGGATTTAATGAAAAACTATAATACTTGTTTGTTTTTAGAAATAGACACATACTTAAAAAATAATTGGCTTTCAGCAATAGCTAAGTATGTAAATAGTTGTGGCAATTTTTGGATTAGCGGACCTGCATATAGCGGTAATGCTGGAATAGTTGATCCTGATTTTTTGCTTAGTCATCATATTAACGGAGGAACATGTATATACAATACAGGAAATCATAATTTTCAAGCCTTCATACAATGGTGCGAAAAACTATTTCCTATATTAACAAAAAATAGTCCAAAATTGCCTTATGATTATTTAATACCTGTGCTCTATTTAATATATGTAAATTGCCACCATAAGGAAAGTTGGAGAATTGTTCAACTAGCTAAGCAAAATTATATCTACAATAACTTAATATGCAATTTAAGCTTACCGGAAGATGTTAGTGAAACAAAAAATCCTATTCCGGGTTATATCATACATGAAAAATTAAAACTTGACTAACTACTCACCATCAGATATCATAATAGTATGAGACCTAACTGGATAGATTATTTTTTAGGATTAGCAAAAGTTGTTTCTCAACGTAGTCACGACATACATACACAACATGGTTGTATTATTACAGATAGAGATAATCTTATTTTAGGTACTGGCTATAATGGTTTTCCTAGAAATATCGACGATACAATACTTCCAACATCTCGTCCAGAAAAATATGCTTGGATGATTCATGCTGAACGAAACGCACTTTCTAGTTGTACCCACAAACCTACTAACGGCATCGCTTATGTCACCGGACAATGTTGTAATGATTGCATCATGTCTTTATGGCAAGCTGGTGTTTCTAAGGTCGTTATGGCTAACAGCCACGGAACTAAATTATTTGATGAACAAGCACAAAAAAGATTTGATCTATTTGTGGAATTAACAGGAATAGAAATTGTAAGACATACACCAAATTTTTCGTGGATTAAAAAAATAGATTTTTAAAATCAAAATCAGGAGTAAAAGTTTGTGGTGTATTATAAAAATAACAACGTAATAAAATGGCCTTGCATACTCTAACCAATGATTTATCATAAATTATGAACGAATCAATTCTTTCCATACAGGCCAATTCTTTTTAATTTTATAGGAGCTAGGATGTCGGCATTAAATGAACTTCAAAATTATACCTTTGTTAGTAAATACGCCCGTTGGATCGAATCAGAGAACAGAAGAGAAACTTGGAAAGAAGCAGTAGATCGAGTCAGGAATATGATGCACACATATTATTCTGATAAAAATATCTCAGAAGAGATAGATTGGGCTTATGACATTATGTTTAAGAAAAAGGTACTGGGTAGCCAAAGAGCTTTACAGTTCGGAGGAGAACCCATATTAAAGCGTCACGCCAAAATATATAACTGTACCAGCTCTTATTGCGATAGGTTAAGATTCTTCCAGGAATGTTTCTGGTTACTTCTATGTGGTAGTGGTACTGGCTTTAGTGTACAAAAACATCATGTGTCTAAACTTCCAACTTTGTCTCATCAAAAAAAAGACAAAAGAAAAGGTGTAAAGTATAAAATAGAAGACAGCATAGAAGGTTGGTCTGATGCTTTAGGTATTTTACTAAGTTCTTACTTCACAAAACCTGCTGAAGAAAAATTTAAAAAATATAAAGATCAATATATAGTTTTTGATTATAGTAATATTAGAGAGAAAGGTTCTAAGTTATCTTCCGGGGTTGGCAAAGCTCCTGGTTTTGAGCCTTTACAAAATGGTTTGGAAAAAATTAGAGAATTATTGGAGAGTTGCATTGAAAACAAACAAAAAAAATTACGACCGATCGATGCTTATGATATTATTATGCACAGCAGCGATGCTGTACTATCTGGTGGTGTTCGTAGAAGTGCGTCATTAGCACTATTCAGCGCAGATGATGAAGACATGGCCAAAGCCAAAACAGGCAATTGGTACGTGGATAATCCTCAAAGAGCAAGAAGTAATAATTCTGCTTTACTTATCAAAGACGATACTAGCTACGAACAGTTTGCAGAACTTATGGAATCTGTTAAGGAATTTGGAGAGCCGGGTTTTATTTGGAGTGATTCCAAAGAAATGACTTTCAATCCTTGCGTTGAAGTAGGAATGTGGCCTGTTGATGAAAAAACAGGTAAATCAGGATGGCAAGGCTGTAATCTTTCTACTATCAATTGTTCTTCCGTTATAGACGAAGCAGATTTTTATGAAAGATGTAAAGCTGCTGCAATCATTGGAACACTACAAGCTGGGTTCACAGACTTAGAATATCTAGGAAAAACAACAAACGCTATTTTTGAACGAGAAGCTTTATTAGGTGTTTCTCTAACTGGAATTATGGAAAAACACGAATTGGTATTAACAGAAAAAGTTCTAAAAAAAGGAGCTAAGATTGCTGTTGATACCAACAAGGAGTTCGCTCAGAAAATCTGCATTAATCAAGCTGCCAGAGTCACATGCCTAAAACCTGAAGGCACTTCAAGCTCTATGCTGGGAACGTCGTCAGGTATTCACCCTCATCATGCAAAAAGATATATTAGACATGTACAAGCTAATATCCTAGAACCTCCATATCAATATTTTAAAAGCTATAATCCCTTAGCTTGTGAAAAATCATCATGGTCTGCAAATGATACAGACGAAGTAGTAAAATTCCCTATAGAAGTACCTGATGGGTCAAAACTAAAAAACCAACTACCTGCGGTAGAAATGTTGGGTGTTGTTAAAGACGCTCAGAAGAATTGGGTTCATTCTGGTAAAAACAGATCTTTATGTACTCAAGACTTTTTAAGTCATAATGTCAGCAATACAGTGACAGTACAACCGGATGAATGGGAGGCTGTTACTAAATTCATTTATAACAATAGAAAGTTTTTTGCTGGAATTAGTTTAATCCCACAGAGTGGAGACAAGGATTATCCTCAAGCTCCTTTTACCACAGTATATACCAGTAGAGAAATCGTTAAAGAATATGGCGATGCTGGGTTATGGTGTTCAGGTTTGATTGAGTTAGGCTTAAATGCTTTTGACAACAATTTATGGGCAGCGTGTGACTATATCACATTAAATCAATCAACAGATAAAGACACCGAAGACAAAAAATTATTTGCGATTAAGATGCATAGATTTGCTAAAAAATATTTCGATGGAGATTTTAAGAGACTAACGTATTGTATGAAAGACGTATATAATTGGAAAATTTATACTGATTTATATGAGAGTTTTAGTAAGGTGGATTATACACAACTATTAGAAACAGAGGATAATACCGTAGGAATAGAGGAAATCAGTTGTGCAGGTGGTGCATGTCTTATTTGATTTCATTCCTAGAAGGGTACAACTTTGAGAAAAAAACAAAAGAATGGAACTCGTAAAGGGTCCATAAAGCTAGATAGCAATAAAATTAATCCAGAAGAAATTGTTGTAGGATTTAAAAACAGATTAAAACCTAGAACGATTAATCAAAAAAACTATATCAGAACTGTAGCAGAAAATACTATTACTTTCTGTCAAGGTGTTCCGGGTAGTGGTAAAACACATATAGCTATAGGTATGGCCCTAGAATATCTCATAGATGACAAGGTTGAAAAAATTGTAATTACAAGACCTGTTGTAGAAGCTGGAGAAAGACTAGGGTTTTTACCTGGATCAGCAGAGGATAAGTTACATCCGTATCTTTTGCCTCTGTTCGATGAAATTAATTACTTTTTACAAATGCAACATTATGCCAAACTCAAAGTAGGTAAAAGAATAGAAGTAGTTCCTTTAGGGCTAATGAGAGGTAGAAGTTTCCATAATGCTTTTATAGTTGCTGATGAGTGCCAGAATGCCTCATACGATCAACTAAAAATGTTATTAACTAGAATAGGTATGGACAGCAAGATGATCTTAACAGGAGATGTCGCGCAATCAGATTTACAATTCGACAGACAGGGAGGCTTTCTGAGATTAATGCAGGTATTAGAAGGGGTGAATGGATTAGGTATAGCTGAATTAGAATCTACCGATATTGTAAGAAATGAAATAATATCTCGCGTTATATCTCGACTAGATGAGTATGAGAATAGACCATAAACCTTGCTTAGTGTTAAATGCTGATTACAGTCCTGTAGCCATTGTGGATTGGCAGAGAGCTATTGTTTGGGCGTATAGGCTCAAAAATAGACCTGAAGGTATCTCTATGGATATTGTAGAGTATTATAAAACAGATTTTATAAAAAGCAGTAATGACAAGGTTATATTACCAGCTGTAATAAAAATAAAAAACTATTTAAAATTACATAAACATTCTGTTAATTTTTCTAGAAAAAATTTATTTATTAGAGACAACTATACCTGCCAATACTGCAATCGTCAATATTCTCAACAAGAATTAACCTATGATCATGTTATACCAAAATCTCAATGGATTTCTAAGAATACCTCTCCTACCACTTGGACAAATATAGTCACAGCATGTGCTAAATGCAATCTAAGGAAAAGCAATAAAACTCCACAACAAGCAAAAATGAAGCTACAAAATAAACCAATTAGACCATTTAGTACCCACAAGTACTTGCATGTTACATCTAAGCTTTCTATTATGAAAGATAAGATACCAGAAGAGTGGAAAATTTATACAGGATAACCCAAATGAGAATTGATCCAAGCGAGTTTGTCTCTGATAACTCTAAGAATGAACAAAAAACAGAACGCTTATATTGTGCCTTAGGTTCCGAAGATTTTGTAGATAAAGACGGCTTTCCTAGGCTTGAACTAGAAACAGAAAGCCTATGCGCTAAGGCGCTACCCGATAAACCTACCAAGCATTTCGGAGATAAAAGAGGTAATGATTATAGGTATTACATAAGGATGGATGCAGATCAAGAACTTTTTAATCCAATACAGATATTATCTACAGTTAAAGATAAAAAGAACAATCACTTTATAAATTCTACATGCAAAAGCACAAAAGACTTTAAAGAAGTATCTCCTTCTATATTTGATAAATATACCAAGTATTTAAAATCAAAAGATTTAAGATGGCTAAAAGAAGCTCAAAGAGAATTAGTATAATGCCAGAATATACCTTTATTTGCGATGATTGTGGGGAAATATTTAGCATAGTCTCTTCTATTGCTGAATATACAGACAAACAATTATGCACTTTATGTCAATCAAACAACACAAATAGATATTACCAACAAGATTTAGCGAACATGAGAGGTTCTGTTATTAAGGCAGACTCTGAACTTAAAACTATTGGGGATTTAGCCAATAGAAATAGAGACAAGATGAGCGAGGACCATAAACAAGCTTTGTTCAAAAAACATAATGCTTATAGAGAAAACGCCCCAGAAATGCCTCTACCAAAAGATATGAAAAGAATAAAGAAAACCAAGGGTATAAAATGGACATAGATAACAAGACGAATGCCGAATCTATTATGAAGTCATTAAAAGAGGCAGATATACCTCAAGATATAATAGACTCAATAGGTACAGCATATGCTCAAAATGGTTTCTCGGATCTAGTAGATACTTCTGCCGATAAATTAATAGATTGTCCTAGAGAAATAGTGTTTAAGGTAGAAGGTACTGTACTAAACCAAAGTGACGAAGGAGAAATTGTGGGATCAGAATTTATTTTTGATCAATCCTATCATATTCCTGTCCCCTCCGGCATAAATTATAAAGATTCTATGAATGCATTTTTAAATCATTTTACATCTAGTCTAGAACAAACAGCAAAAGAGCTTTGGAGAAATAATGTCTGACACAATCTATTATACTAACTTGAATTCAGGTTCGGAAGACGATCAAGGAAACTTTGTATTGAAAGAAGATGGACCAGAGGCATATGCTAAAACGGTGAGGACACAAAATGTTGTCAAACACATGGTTCGTATTGATCCTTCTCATAAACTACTTAATCCTTTTGACTACGACAATCAAGCAGAATTTAGCGGACATAAAAACTTTGTAGACAATACCTGTAAAGGATCAAAAACAAACAGATATACTAGAGTAAATGGAAAATGTTTTAATTACTATCTATCGTTTTTAAAGACTAAAAATTTAGCGTGGTTAGTCAATGCTGAAAGGGAAAACAACTAATGAATAATAATTTAATTAAAAGATATGCCATTCTATGGTTAGAGTCTCAAGGTAATGATATAGACAAAATTTCAGAAGATTTAGATATACCAAAGTCTAGCGTAAAAAGAATAGTTAAACTTTATGCTGATCAAAGTAAGAAAGAAACTACAGAACCGTCAAAAACAGCAGAAACTGTACAAGATAAAAGAAAAACAGCAAAAGACTTTATGATAAACGAAACAGCAGGCAAGGGCTCATCTGGTGTTACGATAATGACCAAAACAGCTTCCGAAATAAGCGATGCGTCTAAAAAGAATAATACAAATAATCAATCAAAACTTTCTAATTGCATATATAAATTAGACGAAAACAAATAGTATAATGGAATACATCTCTAAATACTCTAACGATAAAAGAGTATCTGCTGCTCAGTATATCACAGAGATTATATGTGAGCACAAAGCAAAGAAAGAAAAAAAGGATTTGCATTTTAGGTTCTGGCAAACCAGTAAATACTGGGGAAAATATTATAGAAGTCAAATATCTACGGCTAATAAATTACTTAAAACTTATAGTTCAAAAGCAATTATAGATGCATTAAATGACAGTAAAGCTGTAAGAATTTTTTCGTTGAGAGCCCCTCACCTAAACGCTATTATAGAACATCATCAAAACTTAATTAATAACACAGAGACTAAGCCTCATGAAAGTATAGAAAGAGTTGACCACACCAAGTTAGAAACAAGACAAGAGTATAAATCTAATAAGAAAAATATAATAGATATTTTAGACGACTAAGGAATAGAAAATGGCCAAATTAAAAGAAGAAGTAACGAAAGCTTTTGGAAAAAATATAATTTTATCAGCTAATTCGATTATAGACAAACCATCAACGGTAGTTCCTATCGGACCCTCATTAGACATCATTTTAAATGGTGGTGTTCCTGAAGGTAGTTTTATTGTATTAACAGGACAGCCCAAATGTGGGAAAACTACAACGTCTTTATCCTTTGCTGCTACTGCCCTTAAACCTGAATATCAAGGAGACTTACCTTCTCCTAGAAAAGCGTACTACCTAAACATTGAGGGTAGATTGAAAAAACGAGATTTAGAAGGAATACCAGAATTAGACTTAGATAGATTTGATGTAATAGGTTCTCAGCAAGGTAAGATTTTACACGCAGAAGAATACTTACAAATTGCAGAGAAAATAATCAATCAAGAACCAGGTAGTATATTAATCATTGACTCTTATTCAGCTTTATGCACAGAAGCTGAAATTACATCAGATATGAATAAGATGCAAAGAGCAGATGGAGCTAAACTCTTAGCTAAGTTTTGCAGAAAAGTCGCCAACGTTATTCCTGTAAACAAAAATTTAGTAATTGGTATTACGCACCTTATGGGAAATCCAACAGGTTATGGCGCAGAGTTTAAAGAAAAGAGTGGTCAAGCTGTAGCATATCAAACGGATATTAAGCTTAGAGCTAAAACTTTCTCACCTTGGCTATTAAATAAAGACACCAACTCTCAAATAGGACAAGAGGTAACATGGCAAGTCGTCACCTCTGCACTAGGTCCTCCAGGAGGATCTATTACTAGTTATTTGAGATATGGACAGGGTATAGATAAAGAAATGGAAGTAGTTAATCTAGCTATAGATTTAGGTCTTATCCAAAAGGCTGGAGCATGGTATACTCTTAGTTTTGTAGAGGAAAAAGAAAAACCCAAGGCTCAAGGGGTAGAAAAAGTTAGACAGTATATAGTAAATAATCCTGGATGTTATGAGAAGCTCTATGCTTTAATTAAAGAGACTATGGGTATTTAGTAATGATAGTTATAGACTTGGAAGGAAATTCTACAAATTGGTTATTGACAGGCAACACTTCTCATGCTAGAATGCTTAATAAGTCAAAACTACATCTAAGAGCACGAAGTCTACTTAAAGAAGTTCATCCAACACTACAGATATTAGAAGAGATACCAATTCATGTTAGAAAAAAAGAGCTTTTATATTTAGATTTTTATATACCTTTGGTAAAAACCTGTATAGAAGTTCATGGAGAACAGCATTACAAATTTATTGGACACTATCATGGAAATAGATTTAATTTTATTAAAGCTAAACAAAGAGATATGTCGAAAAAAGAATGGTGCGAGTTAAATAACATTACGCACCTAGAATTAAAGTTTGATCAAACAGATGAACAATGGAAAGCAATAATAGAGAACTAAAATGAATACAAAAGAGAAAGTCAAAGAATGGGACGAAGTTTTAGACTCCTATGAAAATAGTATTGGCTTCCCTAAATATAATGAGTGTCTTATCAACGAGAAAGAACTTAACGAATACTTCTCTATGGACAGAAATGTTATTGAAAAATTATCTCCAGAAGACACAGCTCAAATTTCATATAGACTATCTCAGTTCGCTTTTCATGTACAAAGAACTTTAAACAGAGAAATAGCTAGACATAATTGGGCCGAGGAGACTATCAAAGAAACTATAGCTGATGAATTAAACAGCTATAAAGGTTATGGTTATGTAGAAAAATATTACCAAGCAGTTAAGCACAATGAAGCTGCTCAATCCTTAAGCAAGATTAAAAAATACGCTAAACAGAGAATGGATAGATTGTCATATACTGCTAACTCCATAAAAAATCTTTCGGACATACTTATGGCTATTAATAGGAATAAGAATAAAAATGGACATCAATAAATTAAAACAAGATCCTGAAAAAATCCAACAGCTTATAGACTTGTTGGGCTCATTGCTGCCTGAAACGGAACTAGAACCTCAAGCAGTAAAGAAAAAGACTACAAAGAAAAAAGCGACAAAGAAAAAGACTTCAACCACAAAAAAGCCTAGAAACACTAGGAAAAAACCAGAAGAGCAAGAGTCTACTAATAAATTTTTAGACATGCCCGAAATGAATATGCATAAAGAAGACGGGAAAATAGATAAACAACTTCAACAGTTCCCACCCACGCCTAGATCAAGACCTTCTGTCCAAAACGTTTCTGTTAGATGCAGGATTTGTGGCAAAGAAGAGACCATAAGCCAAGGTTTGCTTTTTGAGGGAGCAAACAGATATAAATGTAATAAATGTTCTACACAGTCAGGCTAAAATGATATTATCAAACCCTTCCGCTGAACGTGCTATATTAGCAGCCATAATCAAATATGGTTCAGATATATTTTATGATGTTTCTGACATACTAACAGATAAGTGTTTTACTATAGATAGCAACTGCAATATTTTCCAGTGCATTAAAAAGTCTATAGAGAACAATAATCAAAGTCATATTGACTTAGCTTCTATATATAGCAGTGCTCAGGAATTAGGAATGTCGAAAGTGTTTTCTACGAAAGAAGAGAACCAGCACCTTAAAGCTGTCATAGACTTTCCTGTAGAAAAAGACAACGCTAGGAAATTCGCTACGCAGATTAGAAAACTAGAAGTAGCTAGAGCCTTAAGAGAAAACCTACAATCTGCACAAAATGATTTGCTAGAAGTAACAGGTACTGAAAATGTGTCATCTATTTTATCCATAGCAGAAGATAAAGTATTAAATTTTTCAGAAAGTTTGACAGATACAGAGAATCATCCAGCTCCTATGAGCGATGATATAGATGAGTATATCCAGCATCTTATAGATAATAAAACAGAACAAGTGGGTATTCCTACGGGTTTTCCTGTCTATGATTCTGCTATTGGAGGAGGACTTAGAAAAGGCACAGTAAATGTCATAGCAGCTAGACCTAAAACTGGTAAAACGCTTTTGTCTGATAACATGGGATTTTTTATAGCAAGTAAAATGGGTATCCCTGTATTAAATTTAGATACAGAAATGAACAAAGAAGATCATATCAACCGTATACTAGCTATGATCACAGAAGTGTCTATAGACAAGATAGAAACCGGTAAATTTGTAGATTCGGCTAGTCATAAAACTAAAATAGAAAAGGGCATACAGAAGATTAAAGACTCTAAGTTGTATTATAAATCTATTGCAGGTAAAGGTTTTGATGAACAGATCTCTTTGATGAGAAGATGGATAATGACGGAAGTGGGCATGAATACTGATGGAACGGCTAAAGATTGCGTAATATTTTATGATTACTTAAAATTGATGGATACACAAGGCATGTCTCAAGATATGAAAGAGTATCAAGTCTTAGGGTTTATGATGACAGCGTTGCATAATTTTGCCGTAAAATATAAAATACCTATTGTGTCATTTATACAATTAAATAGAGATGGAATCACAAAAGAAACTACTGATGCCGCAAGCGGCTCAGACAGAATCGTGTGGCTTTGTAGTAATTTCAGTATATTCAAAAGAAAAACAGATGAAGAAATAGCAGAAGATGGCCCCGATCATGGTAATAGAAAATTAGTTCCTATTATCAGCAGGCACGGAGGAGGCTTAGATGATAATGACTATATTAATTGTCATATGAAAGGTTGGTGCGCTAAAATTACAGAAGGTAAAACTAGACTTGAGGTAGTTAATAACACAGGAGACGATAAGGATGGCTTTGTTATTGGAGAAGACGGTGAAGAAGCAGAAACATTCCCATTTAATTAGTCAAGATAAACTAAAAGTAATCTGTGACGGATTGTGCGACAATATTGAAGAATTATTAGAAAAATTTGATATTGAATATTCTTGTAATGGAAAGCTTTTAAGTATGGCTTGCCCTATACACGGAGGGGACAATACGACAGCTTTAAATATATATCCTCAAGGAGATTCTTACAGAGGAAACTGGAAGTGCAGGACACATGGCTGCGAAGAAGTATTCAAGGGCTCTGTTATAGGATTCATTAGAGGTATTTTATCTAGAAACAAACACGCTTGGGAACAATCTGGAGATAAAATGGTTTCTTTCCAAGAGACGTTAACTTTTTGTTTAGCTTTTCTAAATCAAGAGTTAGACAAAATATCTATTGACCATACCCATAGAGACAAAAGTAAGTTTGTTGCAGCTATTAAGAATACCAGCAATCAATCAGAAAAAGTTTCTAGCGGAGTTCCAAGAAGCGTTGTCAGAAAACACTTAGACCTAACCCACCCCTATTATATAGACAGGGGGTTTTCTAAAGAAATTTTAGATAGATACGACGTAGGATACTGTAGCGTGTCTGGCAAAGAAATGTTTGGTCGTATTGTAGTTCCTGTCTATGACCATGACTATCAACATATGATAGGATGTACAGGTAGAACAGTTTTTCCTGTTTGTACAAAATGCAAACATTATCACGAAGCAGAATCAAAATGCCCTAACGAGAACGTGATGTTTCTTTACAGTAAATGGAGGCATAGCAAAGGACTTAAAACTCAAAATTATTTATATAATATATGGTTTGCAAAACAACATATCAAAAAAAGTTATACTGCCATTATAGTTGAAAGTCCGGGCAACGTGTGGAGACTAGAAGAGGCTAATATACATAATAGCGTAGCCATATTTGGTTCTTCAATGAGCGATAGACAGAAAATGATACTTGATGCTTCGGGAGCCATGAATATAATAACGATTATGGATAATGACGAAGCAGGACAAAAGGCTGCGGAAAAAATTAAAAACAAATGTTGCAAAACCTATAATGTTAAAAACATAAACATAAAAGCGTCAGATATCGCAGACATGTCTATACAAGAAATTGATGAAGAAGTGAAACCTTTACTTAATATGTGAGTTTATAATGAGTACAATAATAGCGCTTTCAGGAAGAAAGCAATCTGGTAAAACTACAATTGGTAATTTCTTTATTAGCTTATTTTTGTCTAATATGGGAATTTCTAAAGAGATTAAAATAGAAGATAATGGAGACATTACGCTTTCTGATTTGTATGGCAATGAACTGTATAATAAAATAACACCAAGATATGAATTAGAAAAAGATTTCGTAATAAGCAATCTATACAAAGATCTAGATCAACATATAAAAATATATAATTTTGCCGATACATTAAAACAAAATGTTTGCATGGATGTTCTAGGTATGTCTTATCAGCAGTGTTATGGTTCTGATGAAGAAAAAAACAGCATGACCGGACTGTACTGGGAAAATCAAGAACTGTCCGCTAGAGAAGTCATGCAGTTTATTGGTACCGACATCTTCAGGAAAGTTAAAAAAACTGTATGGATAGATAGCACAATGTCTCAAATAACTAAAGAAAAGCCGAAAATGGCAATTATTACTGACTGTAGATTCCCAGACGAGGTTGACGCCGTTAAAAATGCAGGAGGTTATGTAATTAGACTGACTAGAGATTTACATAATTCATCACATATTAGTGAGACTGCTTTGGACGAAGATAACTATGATTGGAATAATTTTGATTATGTGTTAGATAATCAGAATTTAACGATATATGAACAATCTTTACAAATACAGGAATGGTTAGACACATTACCAGCTACATAATATGATTATAACTTATTTTCGTTCTTCCAGCTATAACACGCACAACATGTGCCCTCAGCAATATTATTTTGAATATGTTCTTGGGTGGAGAGGTAGTTCTGGACTAAAAGCTGACAAAGGTACTATTGTACACAAAGTATTGGAAATACTAGCTGTTATAAAACAAGGTTTACAAAACGATAAAAAAGAAATTATAGACGATATACTAGGGAATATTAGTACTACAGGATATGATTTAGAAGAAATTATTAAACAAGTGTATGATTATTATTCTTCTCATAATAGTCACCATAACTGGAAACCCAGAGATAGTAAAGACTGTAGAGAATGGGTCTATAAAGCTTTGGAATTTAACGAGGGAATGTTTGATCCTAGAAATAGAGACATCTTAGAACCAGAGCAGCATTTTGATTTTGAAATAGATAAGACATGGGCAGACTATGATTATGACACTTCAGAAGGTAAATTATCTGGTAAACTGGCACTAAAAGGAACAATAGATTTAATTACTTTAGTCAATAAAGACACCATAGAAATAATTGATTGGAAAACAGGAAAAAGGCGAGATTGGGCTACGGGAAAAGAAAAGACTCAAGAAAAACTGGAGGTAGATCCTCAATTAAGGATATATTACTATGCTATTAAAAATTTATATCCCAATATTAGATATGTCATTTTCTCTATATATTTTATAAATGACGGAGGTCCTTTTTCTGTATGTTTTGACGATTCTGATATGGAAGCAACAGAACACTTATTAAGACAAAAATTTGAACATATCAAACACACAAGAAAACCATTCTTGAAAAAAAGCTGGATGTGTAATAAGCTGTGCCATTTTGGAAAAACAACTTTTGAAGATACTCATATAGAACCTATGGAAGAATACAGAGATAATCAAAGAACAACACCGGGTTATGTGATGACTAAATGCGAACAAGTTAAACACGATTTAGACTTGTATGGTATCGACGCTGTCACTAATATATATAAACACCCTAATCACAAATTTGGAAAGTATCAAGCTCCCGGATCAACAGAATGAATCAGTATATACCCTTGCATGTGCATTCGCACTATTCTTTATTGGACGGATTATCTAAGCCTGCGCAGATAGCTGATAGGTGTTTAGAAATAGGCGTCAAATCTTGCGCTATCACAGATCATGGTACAATATCTGGTTGTGTGCAGTTTTATGAAACCATGAAGAAAAAAAATATTAAGCCAATACTAGGTTGTGAAATCTATGTTTGTTCTCAAGATTCCGAAATTAAAAAACCAGAAAATGCTAAATTAAGTCATTTCCTACTTTTGGCTAAAAACAAGGCAGGCTGGGATTCTCTTATAAAACTAGTTTCTTACAGCAATATGGAATCTAGATACTACCATAAACCCAGAGTTTCCCTGAATGATCTGCAACAATTTATAGATGGTAACACTATAGGTTTTTGTGGACATCTTGGTTCTACCTTGGCTAATCTTATACAAAACAACAAAGATAATTCTGCAATTACAGAAGGTTGTGAATTTGTGTCTAGGATGCAAAGCATGTTTGGTAGAGATAATTTCTTTTTAGAAGCTCAACTTATGGACAGGGAAAACAATCCAGAGCAACAAGAGATGACAGATATAGTTAGAAATATATCTAATAAAACTAAATGTAAAATCATCTGCACTCCAGATGCTCATTATTGCAGGCAAGAGGATTCTATAGACCAGAGAATACTATTGTGCAACAATTTAAAAACTACACTAATAGATGTAAACAAAAAGTGTTTAAATAATGAAAAAGTTCCTATGGGTGTGTTTTTCACTTCGGATAATTATCACATTCTCTCTCAAGAAGAAATTTCTAACCTACATACAGAAGAAGAAATTGAAAACACGAATTTAATTGACAGTATGTGCGAAGAATATGATATTCTAAGCGCTCCTGTATTACCTCCGTATGATTGTCCAAACAATGCTGATCCAGCTGAATATTTAAGAGAATTATGCAGACAAGGGTGGAAGCAGAAAATAGCTAATGATGTGGACAAAGAAAAACATCAAATTTATGTAGACAGAATAAAAAGAGAGCTAGACGTATTGCAAGGCGCTAATTTGTCTAGCTACTTCCTAACCGTTGTGGATATAGTGAATTATGTTAAAAGTCAAGGATGGCTACCCGGTCCCGGACGAGGTTCAGCGGCCGGGTGTTTGGTTTCATATCTTATAGGTATTACCTCTATAGATCCTATTAAGTACAATCTTATTTTTGAAAGATTTTACAACTCTGGCAGAAATACTGAAGATAGGGTGTCTATGCCAGATATTGATGTTGATGTTCCTATTAATAAAAGAGAAGATGTTATATCTTATATAAAGAATAAGTATGGAGAAGATAAAGTTTCTCAAATGATTACATATAACACTATGAAAGGTAGAGGTGCTTTAAAAGAAGTATTAAGAGTCTATGGAAATATTAATTTTGAAGAAATGAATAATATCACCAAGAACATACCTGATGAGGCTAAAATCGCAGATGAACTACAAGAAATGAAAGAGAATACAGGAGAATCGTCTATTATTAGATGGGCATTAGAAAATAATGTTGACAGACTAAAGGAATGGTGCTATATTAATGATAGTGGAGAATTGGCTGGGCCACTCTCTAAAAGATTTGAACAGGCCATTCGTTTGGAAGGCACGAAGTCTAATCAATCTAAACATGCTGCTGGTGTAGTTATTAGTAGCACTCCTTTAAGGGATATTTGTCCGATGGTTTTAGATACCAAAAATAAACAACAGATAGCCGGAATGGAGATGCAAGATTTAGAGGCCCTTGGCATGATTAAATTTGATATTTTAGGTATTGCTATGTTAGATAAAATCATGTCTATATCAGCACAACTATCACAAGGAGACACCCATGATAACTAAAAAATTTGCAGATTTATCGATAAATGCAAAATTTGTACATAATAATCTTGAGTATCAAAAGTTACAACCAATCAAAATATCTTGTTGCAAGTCCGTCAACGCTTGTGTAGCATCTCAACCTGCTAATAAAGTATTTATCAACCCCAACCAGGAAGTTAAAGTAAATGTCTAATTTTCATAAAATTTGTGTATTTGATTTAGAAACAGACGGAACAGATCCCAACTCCTGCAGCCCTGTTCAAATTGCTGCTCTTATGGTAGATCCGTTAAAGTTAGAAATTATACCCGATTCTAAATTTAATATAAATTTAAAACCAGAAAAATTAGAAGATAACCCAGACTATTCTTATGAAGATAGCGATGTATTGGATTTTCATGCTAAAGTTAAAGGAATAACTAGCGCACAAGTATTAGACGAATGGAAAAACTATCATTCACAGAAGCAGGGATGGACTTCTTTTGTTAGCTATCTAGACATGTATCATTTAGGTAACAGAAAAAAGAAATCTCAATTCACCGCACCTATTGCTGCTGGTTATAACATATTTAGATTTGATTTAAAGATTGTTGATAGGCTTAGTAGAAAATACGGTAATACAAATAAAGAAAAAAATAGCGACTTGTTTTTTCCTAGAGACACACTTGACTTAATCAACAATGTTTTTTGTTGGTTTGAAGGAAATGACGAATTAAAAAATTACACCCTAGATCATCTCAGAGATTACTTTGGTATGGCAAAGGAAGGCGCTCATGACGCATTGAAGGATGTAGAGGACACTGCTGAATTGACTATTAGGTTTCTAAGACTTCATAGAAAACTTTCAGCAAAAATTAAATTTAAGGATTCTTTTGTAGCACATTAATATCTTATGAAAAATAAATATTTGACTTTTTCTTGCGGGTGTAAGTTTCCGCTTGGAGATAATAACTCTGTATCTTTTGATACAGATGTGACTTCTCTGAATAAGGAATGTTCTAAAACGTGGGACTTAATCTCAGATGGTAATACCAAGGGCTGCTTTCAGTTAGAGTCTAGGCTTGGTCAGTCTATGTCCAAGAAATTGAAACCTTCTAATATAGAGCAATTGTCTGGACTTATTAGTATTTTAAGACCTGGGTGTTTAGAAGCCTATAGAGAAGGCAAGAGCGTATCTAATCACTATATAGACAAAAAAAATAATTTAGAAGATATTGATTATTTTCATCCAAGTTTAGAAGATATATTACAGCCTACGTACGGAGAAATGATATATCAAGAACAGGCTATGAGAATTACACAGAAAATAGCTGGGTTTGACCTAAAAGAAGCAGATATGCTCAGAAAAGCTATTGGTAAGAAAAAACCAGAAGAGATGGCCAAAGTAAAGAAAAGATTTATATCTGGGTGTAAACAGCAAAATATTGTTACGATAGAAGAAGCAGAAGAAATATTCGGCTGGATCGAAAAAAGTCAAAGATACTCATTCAACAAGAGTCACGCCATATCTTATGCAATAAACGCTTATCTTTCTGCATATGCTAAAGCCCATTTCCCCAAAATGTTTTTTGCCTCATATTTAAAGTTCGCTAAAGATAAAATCGATCCGCAACAAGAGATTAAAGAACTTATCAGAAACGCTAGTGAAATGGACGTTTCTGTTAGCACTCCAGATTTAAGAAACCTAAACCGTTTATTCGTTGTTGGATCAGAATATATATATTTTGGACTAACAGACATTAAGGGGGTTGGCAATTCTGTGTTTAATAAAATTATACAAATAACAGGTGACACAGATTTTGATATTAATAAAGAATCTTGGTGTTATCTCTTGTTTGGTCTCTTATTAAAAATAAACTCTACTGCCGTGAAAGCCCTAATTAGTTCAGGAGCTTTAGATTACCTTAAAATAAATAGAACTGAAATGCTCTTTGAATACGATGTGGCATCTTCTTTAACAAAAAAAGAAGCATCGATTTGTGAGGAAGCTTCTGTAGAAGAAAATAAGCTAAAAAATATTTTAGAAAATCTTTTAGATGCACCTCGTATCAACAAAAACAGAAAAATCAAAATAAATGATGCGATCAACATGCTTAAAAAACCTCCGTATTCTTTACAAGATAGGATAGAGTGGTTGTCAGACAGCGAAAGTTCATTATTGGGCGCCGCTATATCTTGCTGTAAGTTAGATTCTTATGATATAAGTATGACTAATACAGACTGCAAGACATTTAAAAAGACACACATTAAAAATAATATTATTATTGCTGGAGAAATAAGTGGAGTTAATATAGTCAAGACTAAAAAAGGTAAAAATCCTGGTCAAGAAATGGCTTTTGTCACAATAGAAGATAGTACGGGGTTGTTGGATTCTGTTATCATGTTTCCAGAAGCTTGGACCCAATATAAACACCATATTTTTAATAGTAATGTTCTGGTTTTTGTAGGCAATAAAACGAAACAATCGGACGGTTTCATAGTAGAAAAATGTTTTGACGCGCACACTTGACTTATTCGATAATTAGGCTATAATACACTATTGTTGTGTTACATTTTTAAATTTTTAGGAGTTAAATTAAAGTTATGAATATTACTATTTTAAGAGGAAACCTTGCTAGAGATCCAGAGTACAGAACCGTTAATACAAATGGCAAGCAGACAGGAGTAGTCAATTTTACTGTCGCTGTTTCTAGAGAATACACAAAAGCAAATGGAGAAAGAGATAAGATCGCTTCCTTTATTAATTGTGAAGCTTGGGATACTGGAGCTGAAATTATTAGCAATTCTTTTAAGAAGGGCGACTTGGTTCTTGTAGAAGGATCTCTAAGGAATGATAGCTGGGAGAAGGACGGCGTTAAGCATAGCACTCTTAAGGTGAGAGTAAATAACTTTTCTAAGATTACTAAACTTAGCAGACAACAGAAGAAAGAAAAGGTCTCTTCTGGGCAGGAAAACGAACCCGTTAGCTTCTAAATAAAGAATGCTTTTAAAAATGGTGTCTGTATTGCTAATCTAAGACTCACTCCTTTAGTTATAGCAATGCAGGCGCCATATTTTTATATTGAAAGTAATTAATATATGACACGAAAACCTAAAATATTAATGGCTACAGAAGCTAGTTTTCTTAGTACTGGCTTTGCCAATTATACTAGAGAACTACTAACAAGACTTCACGCTACCAATAAATATGAGATAGCTGAATTTTCTGCATACGGTCATGTGAACGACCCTAAAGACGTTGGCATATCATGGAAATACTACGCCAATGCTGTTAGACCCAACGATAAAAGACATCAAGAGTATATGTCTAGCGCAGATAATCAATTTGGAAGATGGCGATTCGATCAAGTAGTGCTGGACTTTAAGCCAGATGCCGTTATAGATATTAGAGACTATTGGATGAGTCATTATGAGCAATTCTCTTCATTTAGAGATTTTTTTCATTGGATATTAATGCCAACCGTTGACTCTGCTCCGCAACAGCAAACTTGGTTAGATACTTACGAATCTGCTAATGCAATATTCACATACTCTGATTTCGGAGCAAAAACTCTAAAGGAACAAACAAACGACAATATCAATTATATTGACACTGTTTCTCCAGGCATAGACCTAAATACTTTTTTTCCTGAAACGGAAGAAAATAGAAAATTACTAAAACAACAAATGGGGATACCTGTAGATGCGATCATAATTGGATCAGTAATGCGTAATCAAAAGAGAAAACTAATACCGGAACTTGTTAAATCTTTTAGGATAACATTAGACTATTACAGGGAAAATAATCCAGAAATTGCAGACAAAATGTATCTGTACTTACATACCAGTTTTCCCGATGCTGGTTGGGATTTGCCAGAAATTCTTAAAGACGAGCAAGTTCTTAATAAAACAATAATTACATATAATTGCGAGCAATGCAACAATATATCTCCTAGTAATTTTGTAGGACCAAGAGCAATCTGTCCGTTCTGTCATAGCAAAACTAGAATCATACCTTCTGTGGCTCAAGGTGTGAGCGTAGAAACATTACGTCGCATATATTCTGTCATGGACATATATGTTCAATATGCTATATGTGAAGGTTTCGGCATGCCTCAAGTAGAAGCGGCTGCTTGTGGTGTTCCCATCGCTACTGTTAATTATAGCGCTATGGAAGACGTTGTAGAGAAACTAGAAGCATATCCTATATCTATAGGTTCGTATTTTAAAGAACTAGAGACAAAAGCTATTAGGGTATATCCTGACAACCAAAGTTTAAAAAATATTTTAATAGAATTTCTAAACAAGACAGAAAAAGAAAAACAAGATATTAGAGCAAGAACAAGAGCATTAACAGAAAAGCATTATAATTGGGAAAACATAGCTAAAAAATGGCAGAATTATTTAGACACTATTCCGTCTAGTGAAGCAAAATGGCAGGAACCTCCTAATTTTCTTGTTCCTATAGATCCAAATATCTGTAACGAAAATCCACAGAATATAAACCATATGGCATTAATGACCAGCATATGTATAAATAATTTAAAAAATATAAAATTGATATCTAGCAAGAGAATATTAAATATTTTACAAAATTTAGAATACGGTTATGTGCAGCAGGGACCTAATGTTAGATCCTATGGATTAAAACAAGCTGTAGAAGAACTCAATGTATATATACAAAATATTAACAACTCAGAAAAAGCCAGAACCTCTAACTATAAATCAGAAGAAGATTATATAAAATACTCTAAAATAAAGGCTTCTACATGAATATTTTAGTGTTTAGTCCTTACAGGCATATGAACAATCTAGGAATATATTCTGCTTTTTTATTAAAAAATTGCTTTGCTGAACACCAAAATGTAACTTACAGACACATAAATGTTAATAATGCACCAACAGACTATAATAAAAAATTGGAGTCTGAAGCTCTTGACAAATATGATGTAGTTATCCAACATTGTCCTTATGATTATATTAACTATATTCCAGGCATAAAAAACATATGGATTCCGATCATAGATAATTTGTGTCATATACAAGATCCTTATATCGAAGATCTTGTGAAAAATATGGATCTTATATGTATAGAAAATCCATTCACAGAAATGGTTATAGCTAAATCCATTAAAGACTCGACAAAAATTAGACTGTTTGACTTTAAGCTAGACAGTAATGATATAAAAGAATGCAATAATATAGATTTTGGCATGCTTAACTCATCACATAAATATTACAGTGTTTTAGATTATAATTTAGATGAATTAGTTTTATTTAATCTTATTAAAAACTTCATAGCAGTCTATAGGAATAACACAGACTTCTCTTTAATAATTTTACTTGCTTGTTCACCAGAACAATATGATAACGTGACTAAAGCAATAGAACAACTATCTAAAAATCTCTCTATAACAGGAAACTTGTCAAATATAAAAATATATGCAACAGCAAACATATCACTTCCAGATACGCTGCCTCTGCACAAAAGTTGTGACACATATCTTAATATTGAGAACAATACAGAAAGCATACATAAGCGATTCGCTGAGTTATACGGCTCTTCCGTGTCGGAAAAAATTGATTCAGACTACTCTGAGGCTTATGGCTATATGAATAATTCTTGCTTCGGATACAAGAACAAAGTATATTCTTTAGTATCTGACAGTTTTGATAACATATATAAAGTATCAAACAAATCACCAGATCGCCAAAAAACCTTAATGGAGATTTTAAGTGAAAAATAATATTAATAATATATATAGTATTATATCTAAAAATATCAATATCAGCTATGCTGAAAATCCACTAAATAGCTCTGTTATAATTAATCAGATCTCAGAAATATATAATACGCTACCACTACATCATAGCTTGCAATATGGTATAAGGTCTAGTTATTGTTTGTTTTTTGATCCTATCAATCAAGAACAAGATATTTTATTGGCTAAGTCAAATAATATACAGCCAATATTGTTATTAAATCATATTCCTCAGCAATTAGCCAAGAAAGAGGATTTTTATCTATTTAATGAATCTCATAAAGACACGTATAAAATTACAATGTTTCCCAGTTTGTTGAATATCTTTCAAACAGACGTTGTTTTGATAGATAGACCTCAGATATCTTCTGAGAATATAGAGAAACTAAAAAACAAAAGTAAGTATGACGCACTGATTTTATGCTCAAACCAATCTTTGGGACAATCTATAAATCAGGCAATAAGGTCGTTTAATCCTAATTATCAGATAAATTATATGGAGTCATACTCAAATATTAAGCATTTGGAAAATTTATATCAACAAGTATCGGAGTATAGCCTAATAGTAACAATAAATGACGAGCTACTTGCGCAGGTAGCGATGGATCTTAACATAAGAGCTATTAGTAATTTGGATATAGAAGGTGTTGAAAAATGTAATAGTACGAAAGATGTATCTGAATTATTAAACAACCCAACATCAAATAAGGTTGTAGAATTTAAAAAATATGATTTTGAAAATAGTTTTAAAACATATATAAACAACTTAACTTAACAGGATCAGTTTATGAGTAAGAATATATTTATACTAAATAGCCCAAATGATGTCAATCCTTTTAAGGATCAAGTTACTTTTGATCCTGTGTCCATCTCGAACTTAGATCAATTAACAAATAATTATTGTAATATAATATGTGTTACATGTATTGAGGATGTAGATTTAGAAAATAGAGATAAAATATTTCAAAGTATAATTACAAAACTTAGGCCTAGCGGAGAGGCTATAATTATTATAAACGACAAAAAAAACTTATGTAGACTATACCTGGACAATGTCATAGACGACGATATGTTTGTAGGCCAAATTGCTCAGTCTAGATATGCTATCAACGAAAAAAACATACTTGATAGTCTTCAAGATCATTTCAATGTGATAAACATCAATAAAAACAATGGGAAAATAGTATTACATTTGGGCAAAAAACAATGAAAACTAAATGCAAAGAATGTTTGTATCTATCAGAAGATAAACAGTGCGAACACGATATCCATTCTCTGATATCTAATAAAATAGATTATGATCAACAAGCATATCCTGAGATTAATGAATATAGGTGTTTGTATGCTTTTCCTAAAAATTTCAGTACTCATCAAGAGCTGAAAGATTCAACATTAGACCAATTAGAAGAATTTAGACTGTCTAAAATACCGAAAATAAAAACAAGTATAATAGTAGATGGTTTCAAGCAGTCTTATGAAGAGATATATAAAACTATAGAGTCTTTAATGCCTATTCTAAATAACGATAATCAGAATATTGTGTCTACAGACTTATGCGTACTACTTTGTAGTGAACAAAAAGACAAATTAAAATTTGTGGAATATTTAGAAAATAATATCAAAATTAAATGGAAATGTTCTTCAATGAAGCTTTGTTTGAATCTTTCTCATAAATTCCTATTCTCATTACAGCATATCGATCAAAAGTCAAAAATGATATTATATGTTAAAGCGGGTCACGACCCGATAAAAACTCAGCGTGTTATAGATGAGACTGTAAACGTATCTATAATTGAGCAAAGACCCTACGTATTTTTGCATAACGATAGTCTTGATTTAGTAGACCAATTTGATTGCTTCTCTTGCAATCTAATCAATTTTAATACGTTAAAAAGACACAATACGTCAGATACGGATACTCAAGCAGATAAAAACCTAATTTATGAATGGGTTTCCAGAGAAAATAAACCAGAATTAATAATTAATGTCAATAAATAAACTTACAGCTATTGTATTATACACAGATCTAATTAAAGGAGCTAAAACCAAGCAATGCAAGTCTATATGTAGCATAAATAAAAAAACAACAGTAATACAAGAACAAATTGCCTCTCTTAAGAAAATAAACAGAAGAATAGAAATTATTATTTTGGCAGGCAAAGGCCATAAAGACATACATAAGGTTTTAGAAGAAACTAAAAATACTAACAAGGTAAAGCTAGTCTGCGTAGATGAGTATCTTCATGTTAATCAAGGCCAAGTATTCTTGAACGCAATAAATAAATTAAATGTCGAAAATAATGTGTTGCTTATATTAGGAGAAATATTATTTAAGAATATATGTTGTAAAAAGCTTTCTAATAATACTACTTGGCTCATAGACAAAAAGAGAGATGACTTTAATATAAACTGTAGAACTTCAGAAAATGACTCTGCGCAATATTTCTTTTATGACTTGCCAAACGAAAAGCAGTGGTCAGAAATTATTTTCCTTCATCATGACACTATAAAACAAATTAAACAATCCACAGAAGTCAGCAACAAGATAAAACAAATATTTATGTTTGAACTACTAAATAAACTAATAGATAATTCTATAAAAATAGATACGCAGAAGATAAGATATAGAGACATTATTAAAGTTAGAGCTAGTAAAAATATACACAAAGCAAAGGCCTTTATTAGATGACAACACTAATACAATATCATACAGATAAATTTATCAAATCTCTAGCAGGAAATCTAGAAAATAGTATATTATCTAATATAGACGGAGTATTGTATTCGCTATATTTCCAATATAATTTTGACAATGTTTGTTTTGTTGTTGATGGTAAAATTTCAACAGAAGTAAACAACTTTATTATTGAGTTTCAAGAAGCCAAAAATATTATTTTGTATTATGCAAACAATACTGAAGACTACAGTGAGACATTCAAATATGTTAAACATATTACCAGAAACGGACTATCTTTAAAAGGAAAGCATTTAGAATTACCCGAAATCATAGTAGACACCAACATATTCACTAAAACAAACGAAGAAACAAGAAAAGATAAGTATTGCGTATTCTTAAATTATGCTAAAAGCTTACCGGACGATCTGTCTTGCTTGCTATATCCTAATACAAATATACCGATTAATATGTTTGATTCTCCATATATTCCACATACGCAAAATTTAGGTATTGTTGCTTCCGAATTAGAAAAGTCTAAAATATTAAATAGATATAAATATTTTATAGACATAGATCAACAATATGTTTACGAGGCTTATCTTTGCGGATGCACCTTAGTTAGTATAGACTGTAATAAGAATATAAGTAATGTTTCGGTAGACAAAAATAAAATCGTATCTCTTAGCAATATAATCAAGGACATATTATGATAGATAATGTAGGCTTCTTTCTTCCTAAGCTAGACGGAGAAAAACACACAGCTATTGTAGAACATATATCTACTTATATCTCTAACAATAAAAATAAACAAGTCGTTATATTCTGCAGTAATTCTAACATTATTTTTCCTTGGAATGTACCTGTTTTACACATTAATGAAGCAAAATATTTTGATGGATCTATAGTTGTATTCGATATACTTTCTGCTTTAATAATTAAAGATTTCAAAACACATAACAATAAATACTTTTGGTTAGGCAGCGCGATACCTTGGTCTTCACAACCTTCTGAGAACTATAGAACATTTGAAGACATTTTTGATAATACGGACATGAAACTAATAGTAACAGATAATACAATACAAGATATATATGAAATATGTTTTAATAAACCAGAATACGTATCCCAAGAGTTTAACCATGAAAACTTACAAAGAATTATCAGATAAAGAAAAAAAGACCATCATACAAAAATTGTATGAAAAAGAAAATAAAAGCTTTGCAGACATAGCAAAAGAATACGATACATATGCTAATAAGATTAGAAGAGATGCTATAAAATATAAAATTAATATTAAGAATAAAAGCGAAGCTCAAAAATTAGTATTATCTACAGGAAAAACCAAACACCCTACTAAAGGCAAGCAGAGAACAGAAGAAGAGAAAAACAATATAGGTATGGGTGTTTATAAAGCTTGGCAAAATATGGACGAAGAAATTCTAGAAAAAAGAAAACAAAAAAGTGCTGAAAATTGGCAAAAAATAGACAGACATAAAAAAGAAAATATGATGAACCAAGCTAATAAAGCTGTTAGACTAGCAAGTAAAACAGGATCAAAATTAGAAAAATTTTTCCTACAAGGCTTAATAGATGCTGGTTATAGAGTAGAATTTCACAAACAACAAGTTTTAGGAAATACCAAGCTTGAAATTGACCTGTTTCTGCCTACTATAAACATAGCGGTAGAAGTTGACGGACCCTCCCATTTCAAAGAGATATGGGGTTCTGACAATTTAAAGAAAAATCAAACATATGATAGAAAGAAAACAGGACTAATATTGGGCAGAGGTTGGTATTTAGTCAGAGTAAAACAAGATAAAGATTTCTCTAAGTCTTATGCTAATATTTTACTTAGCAAACTACTGCAACAAATATCAACTATAGAATCTAATGGAAGTAATATTAAAGAATTTTTTATAGAGGAATAAAATGGCTAAAAAGCAAACTAAAGTACAAAAAACAGAAACTCCAGAAGCACAGGAACCACAAGAGATTTCCAAGCCTGATATTAATTCATTAGAATGGAACGATTATGTTCTAGGTCTATTATCAGAAGAAGAAAAAATTGCTGGCAACCCTACGACGGATGGATTGAGAAGAGTATTCGAAATAGCTTTAGATTGTGTGATTATAGACTCAACTTCAGAAGTTGTGCAATCTCCAAGTCCAGACAACGAAAAAAGAGCAACAGTAGTGCATTCTCTAAGCTATTTTTTAAATGATGAGTCATTGCCAGTAGAAATTAAAGCAAGGGCTGTCAACGGAGCTGCTGACGTCTACTGGGGTAATTGTGATAAGGTTTATAGAAATCATCCTGTTGCAGTGGCTGAAACCAGAGCTGAAGGCCGAGCTCTTAGAAGGGGTCTTAAGTTAAGAAAGGTTATAGCAGCAGAAGAAGTGGCCAATGAAATTGAGGATGATCCGGATGGTATTAGTGTCTCAAAAATAACAAATAATCAAATTAATTTCATTGACGTTTTGTCTAAAAGGCTTAATATAAATGTAAATAACATGTTGACGATTAAAAATATTACAGAATCTATATATAATGTATCTCATACAGATGCTGTGACTTTAATTAGAGACTTGTCTAAATATCAGCAAAAAGTATCAGATATACCAGAGAATATCATCGGATACGATTCCTCGTGGAAATAAAGGTAAAATATTATGAAAGCCAAATATAAAGTAGGCGATAAACTTGAGTTTGAATTAGATGGTGCTGGCCAGAAAGAACTTTTTAAAGAAATCGCTAGTATTCAAGAAATTTTTGGAGAAACTAAATGCGGAATATGTGGATCCGAAAATATTAAGTTTGTAGTAAGAGTTGTAGACGATAATGAATATTATGAATTGCGTTGCATGGATTGTGGAGCAATCCTCTCGTATGGTCAACACAAAAAAGGCGGAACACTCTTCCCGAAAAGAAAAGATGCTGATGGTAAATGGATGAAGAATAATGGTTGGTATAAATATGATCCAAAAGCTTAAAATATAACCACCAATACCTATTATCCGCCAACGCCTATAGTTAATTGAGTTTCTCCTATAATACCATCATAAAACACTATTCCAGCCGCACTTGTTGCCATTAGCTTAATGGCGTCGTTGTGACAAGAGAACTGATAAGGATCACAAGAGGGGTGTTGTGGTCCAGGTGTCTGTGATAAGCCTCCAGGAGGGACGTATTGTGGACCATCCTCTTCGTCTATTTCTGGTTCAGGAGTATACTCTCCTGCGCACTGACAAACTAGTTGTAAAGTCATAAAAACTCCGCATGTTCCTTCGGTATCGGTTGAAACACCAGCTATATCGTCAGCAGTAACAGTATACGAAAAAGTGGCTCTATCACATAATTCCTCAACACTTGGACCAGGAACACCGGGATACCCTACTGCATTATTTAAATTCATACCATAATAAGCTATTCTTCCATTTATTACTAAATTATATACAGCTCTATTGCAACAGTGACCTTCAGGTATTCCTGCTGAAAAATCTAGTACAGCACCTAATAGAGTGCCTATATTCACACTGTCAGTAGCAACTTTATAGTCATAAGGTATCCATTCCCAAGCTTCTTGAGATGTTAATGCTATTTTATTGGTTTGTTCAACTCCGTCAGTACTGCCAAAAAATCCCCTAAAAGCCATTTCATTCATCATCTTAAAAAAAGGAGTAGTAGCAGTATATTGATTGTTTTGATCTACGCACCTCCAGCAATAAAACTCGTTAGCTATAGTACCAAATTGAGTACTTATGGGCTTAACGCTTCTAGATAATCCTCCGTCTCTAGTAGGAATGTATATTTTTCCTCTCTGATCATGATATCTTAATTTTCTAGGCGGCATTACCCTGAATTTCATATACACGGGCTTATTGAAATCTATCACTTCTTTAAGTTGATAATCTGCATATGTGCTTCCTAAAGCAGCAGGTCTTTCATAGGTGTCCTGCCAAGCAATTAATGCTCCATTCGTATTATCTCCAAAATTTAGTAGCATTTTATTTACGTCGACACTGCTTGTGTTTGTTGATCCAAAACTATATTCTACCATATTGCTAAAATCTAAGCTAGGATCAACTTCTTTCCAAGCGTCTTTAACTTCTTGTTGTTTTTTATCTGTGTAGTCTATTCTATAATTTCCTCCGTTTAAGTCAGTAACTTCTATAACACCATCCTCTCCTTGAGGAACAGGATAAGTACTGCTATTGCTGTCAGGAGTAATATGACTTTGAGTGGTAATTTGGTTTCCATTAATAGTACTTCCGATATCAAGCAATTGATATTCAGTATATGTGGGTATTTTAACACTCATTTCATTACTAACAAAACAACCATTTTCTGGATCTACATGTATCCAGTAATGACTAGTATCGTTATAAGATATAGAACTATCATTAGTTCCATTCATATTAAATGAACCCCTAGTATGAGGAGTCCTCTGTCCTCCCGTATATGCTATATTCAGAGCATGATAGATATCGTTTGCTTCATTTTCTTTACTGCGTATTCTGTGTTTAAGATAAGTTTTATGACAGTCTTCTGGAGTGTAATATCCAGATGTTTGACATTCTATGGGGTCGTTTGGTAAAGTGTTAAAGTAATTCCTTAATCCTATTAAATTACTCGACACCTTAGCCTGATCAAAAGTTGTTATGGCGTTTTCTTGGCGGCCTGTAATATCTTCATAATGACCTGTCATACTAGCATATTCTTGTGGATAAAATGATACGATCTTATTGTTGTAATTGAGGTCTTTGTCAATCATTAAAACCCCAGTATCTGATAGGTTAAAACTTCCTGAATCTTCAGCCTCTTCAAAAATTTCATTGTTAATATCTCTAATTTTATTTGTTGCAATTTCAATAAAATCTTCTTCATATAATTCTTGTATAGCAAAATAAATAGGCTTATACGCATCATCTAGTGTTTTTGAAGAAATTGTGTCTACCCCTTGTGCAGAATCCAATAAATCTAATTCTTGAGATAAGCCGTGACCACTATATATTCCCAAGTCCTTAATACTGTATCTATATGCTCTCATTTTATCACCCGTCGAATCGTCGGACGAAAAAGTTAAACGAGAAGTTTTCTCTTCTAACATATAGTCTCCATCTATAGGATTACCCTCTTCATCCTCATTTACTGCTATAGTTCCGAGCTCATCGACGTAAGGAGCTTTATGTGTTACAGAAAAATTGAAATACTTATATTGATCATTATTTTTATTATTAGCTTGATCATGTATATCAAAAGATTTATTAGTTTTTTGCTCTGTGTCTAATGTTCCGTGTCTAATAGTGTCTGTACCGTATCCAATATTTCCCTCTGGTGTGGCGGTATTGGTGAAGTTGTGTGAATCTGTATTTAATCCCTGTTTGTGTTCTTCCATAGGCCATTTATAAACAAAATGTGAGTCTTCCACCCAGTTATTGCTTTTTTGGCTAAGATCTTGTTCAGATGTCTGGAATCTAGGATTAAAAACTAAAATCCTATTACTTGCAGAAGCAGAATAGCCTACGTAACCATCTCCTTTAACAGCTTCTCCAAATCCTAGTATTGTCTTATAACCAGAATTTGTACTAATTAAATTTGAAGATGTAATTGTATTAGCGATATTTCCAGCAAGCAAAACTGTTTTTCCTACATCAAAATGATAATATGCTCGATAGCCGTCAATAATTATATGATGACCACCATACCAATTAGTGCTTGAGGATACATTAAGCTTATGATTTTGCAGAAATATATAGTTATTATCAGGAAAACTAATCCAACTACCCTTCTGTACTAACCAATAACCATTATTTTCTAAAATAGGCTGGTTGTTTAATTGAACTATATCTCCAGCAAAAAGATTTATTTTCTTTTCATGAGTACTTCCATCAATAGTACTTTGGTAACTGTAGTTATGGTCTAATTTTTCTCCAATTAAATCTAAGTAATCATTTGACATATCTTCGTTTAATACATATTTACAGTTTATCAAATCTAGCGATCTATAATTTTCTAATACAGAATAACTAAATCGACCAAGACCTCCGAACGGACTTTTTTTATGAATCAAAACATATGCAAGTTGTTGACGATAGGATTGGGTAGTATTTTGATATTTAAAAATAGGAACCTCTGTAGCATACCAATAAGATTTATTATTACTTAAACATACAACAACTCTATCTGGTTTGCCAAAACCCGAATTTCTATAGACAGGAGTAAAGTATGCTCTATTCAAATTTTCTATTCTTGCTGCAATTCTATTTTGAATAAAGTAATTTACAATAGGATCATTTACTCCTCCATTAGATAAACTATTAGCTAAAGTAATTAATCCTCCCATAGCGCCAAGTCCAATACCTCCGAAAAAACTACCTATAAATAATAAATAACCAATAAGATTAGGAAACCCGACGGCAGTGGGCAAAGTGTCCCCAAGTAAATCATTTAATGCGTCGTAATAAGAGCAATTAGAAACGCCTTCTATATATGGATACGGCGCATTCACGTTCACATTAGGAATAATGGTTTTTCTATTTGCATTAAATATATAATTAAAAGGACCAATACTATTCTGCACAGATGAGCTCTTGTCATAAGCTATTTTACCTAGAGTGTCTTTTCTGTGATATCCCGGAACATCATCTCTATGTAAAATTAATTCCCAATTACATAAGCTATTGTTTATCGTATTTGATGTTGTTCTTTTATTTAGACTTTTCAAATTTGAAAGCGTATCATTAGATAATAAATTATCCATAATTGTTGTTCTATAATCAAAAGGATTAATCACATAAACCGCAAGTTTGGCTGTAATACCTCCCATTTTTTCTTGGCTAAATTTATCTAAATGGGTAAAAAATCCTCCTATAGAACTGTTTTTTATAGCATTAACCATATGAACATCGCTTGCAGATTGGGTTTCTGCGCCTGGAAGATCAGCGAACGCTGTTGGCGATAATTTTTCTTCATTCTGATGGTCTGATAAATTGAGGTGTGTGCGTTGTGTACCTAAACTGTTAAATGTCTCTCTGGTACTAGCTACGATATTCTTATTATAAAAATCAGAAAATCTCAAAACGTAATTAGGATTATAATTTTTTATATGTTCCTGATTAATTAAACATACCTGTCCCGTAGCATGCAAAATTCTTAAAGCATCATAATAGTCTTTTAGATTATCATTATAGTCACTAGGCGGAGTATAGGACATGGTGTCTATCTGATTTTCATATTTAGTTCCATACTGATCATACATTTCTAATACAAAACTTAGATTTTGAGGATTTTGATAATTTAAATAATTTAGATTTACTTCTACATGTTTAATGTCAGCATTTAAAGAATCTTGTTCGTACAGGTCGTAACTTTCTTGCAGTTCTCCTGTAACATAATCTTCATCATATCCATTAGGAGTACTCTCTCCTATACGATACATAGAATGATCTCCGTGTTTCGGTCCTCCAAAAGATTTGTATCCGTAAGAATCTCCTTTGCGCCTATTGTCTCCTCCTTGAAAAGGCTGATTGGGGTCTACAAATTTATTTGGGTTTATATAAATACTGCTTCTGTGAGGTTTAGATAATCCGTTTTCGACATGAGGTCGAAGATCATAAAAACCCCTACCTTCAAATAAATGGGTAGAATATTTTTCTGTTCTATCTTCTAAGGCATATGATATGTTGTCTATAAAATTAGGATCATCGGGATATACAAAACCCACCTCAGGATCAAAAAGACCTTTTTGTAGAGCGATTTCATTGCCTGTAATAGCGATATTTTCTCTATAACAAAAAACACCTGTAGGCCTAAACATGTCGTTTCTTCTATCTAAAGCAGTCAGACCCTTGTGATTCGCAATTCTGCTTGATCCTAAAATTTGGCTTAATTGTCTTTCATCGAATCCTCCATACGATCTAACTGGAGCTCCTGTATATATCTCGTCTGTAGGCCATCCAAATTCTGTAAACACATTTGAAGAAAAATCCTTACTTTTCCAAGTTTGTAAATTTCCATTAACCCTATTAGGACCTCTATAAAAAGCAATACCTTGCGGAGCTACGTCTCTTTTTGCATAAATTCTATCACTATAACTAGAAGCACAATAAGGATTACACTCATCTCTTAAGTAAGATATGTTTAAAGAATATATCGAAATGGTAGTGTTTCCTGGTTTGTAAGTTAAATCTAGATAAGTATTGGTAGCAGCTATTGGCTGAATACCATCGAAAGCTTTACCTCCTGTATCGTCCGTAATAAACAATCTAATATCTTCAGCTTTTAAACATTCTGAATGGCCGCCTTCTACTATATTATTATCATTAGTATTAATATAATTAGGAGTATCTACTAACCATATTAGTCCAGCTTTATCAAAAGCAATAGTATTGGCAAATCCGCAATTAATTTTACGAAAATAAATAGGTTTTGAAGTAATGTCTGATGATAGATCGGGGAGTAAATAACTGTTTGATTCTGTAGTTATTATGGTTCTGTCAACTTGAGAAAATGGCCCTACACTTCTTATTAGCTCAATCTCCCAAGTTCCAGCTTGTGTTATGCCCAAAAATACGTCTGGTATAATCGCGGTGTTGAAAGTTTTACCAGTTCGGAAAGGTGTTCCTCTGACACCTCCTGCATTAATATTTGGTACTGATACGCTATCTTCATAACCGAATCTTAATCCTCCTGGTCCTTTTCTTACTCTCCAACTATATTGAGCGTCAGCATAATTAGTTTCAAGGGAGCTACTATCAGGCAAAGCGTCCTCAATTTCTAATCGCTCGCCCGATGAAATCTCACCAAAACCAAAAGAAGTAGCTATACTCCCCACATGACCTCTACCTAAATACAAAGTATTATCTGACATTGCAGGCAACTCATAGTCGGCATAATATACAATCTTATTACTTGATTTATCTGAAGTAAACTCAGGATCATCAGGTGGAGCCTTTTGAAAAGTGCTTATGTCGGCTTGACTTTGAGTTTCATTAAAATCTGTCTGATAGCTCATATATTGGTATTCGTCATGACCTAAATATATGCCGTAATTATTATACAAAGTTGTTGACTCAGAAACAGAAGATTCATCATAGTATGTGGTGGCGATATTAGCGAAACTAAGATGTGGGCCATTTGTACCGTCTCTAAATGTTGATCTCCTATCTTGAGGTTCTTCTGGATCTACATAACGCAAAATAGTATTCTCTCCAGGACCCAAAGTTAATTCAGGAGTATACTTACTTATTATCTTATAAAATAATTGTTCTTTGCTGGAAACATAATCATTTAAAGATATTCTATCCACTTTATCATACATACTATCGCTAGCAATATTGATAATATTATAGATACATTTAAATACTTCTAGTTTTTCTTGTTCTGGGTCTCCGCCTTGCAAACTATTTAGAAAATTTAAAACAGTAGTTTTAATACGACTATCACTAAGACTACTAATAGTAACTCTATCTATTTGAGGTCCAGTGCTCATAAAATTACACAAAAGATTAAAAGCTCTGGTTTTATTTTCTGACATAGTATACCCTCTAGCATAAGGGTAAAGAGCATTAAATATCTCTCTATAGATACCATGTAATGCTGGAGACACATAAGAGTAACTATATAAACTAGAAGCTTGTGCTCTAGCCGCATCTACTGCATTGTCATGAAAAGCAAAACTTTCTCCATTAGGTATGTAAATAGCATCTACTCGATTAGAAAAAGTACTGCCACCTACTATTCTAACAACTTGATAGCTTGTATCTCCGTTTAAACTATAATTATACAGTTCCTCCTCATCTGTAAAACTAAATTCTGGAGGATTATCTACATTCAAACTTGAATTTAGAACAGATCTGTCTACAGATAATTTTTTAGCAGTTCTGTCATCTGTTTTTTGATAGTATCTATCCTCTTCATACTGTTCTTCTTGTACTAAGAATATCGTGCCAACTGGCATGAATCTAAATTTCATATTTAAATCAGCGGTTGAATTTCTACGATACCAGCATAAAACACCATATAAAGGCGAAAAATTGTTATATTTATTAGTTAATCTCCAATCGCTTGACATAAATCTGTTTACCTCAGATCCTCCATCGGCGTCCAATGTTTTCCAGTAATTAAATTTGCCAACAAAACTTATAAAATCATTTATACCTAAAGAATCTTCTTTGAAATCTATTTTTTCGAGTACTGTTTTTTTACCTTGATCACTTTGGGATGTTGTAATAAAAGCAGGATACCAAGCGTTGTCTAAGGTGTCTGCATCCTGTTCTTCTGCTGTGCTAATACTACTTCCTATAATATCATTTAGTCTATCTATTTTTAAATTAACATCATAAGTATCTCCATTAGCTTCATATGTAATACTTCCATTATTGGTAATAGAAAAATAATATTGTCGCAAATCATTAAATAATGAGCTATTGTACATGCTACAATCAGGATATTGGCTGTGTGTATACATATAAAATTTTAGTCCTTAGTAGAAATTAAAGTCCATGTTCCTTCTGAGTAAGTAAACATACCTACGCCATTTATAGTAGATAAAGTTAATGGGTTTTTAAATGTAACTACCATACTAGGTGCTCCATCTCCCTTTTTCTTACCTTGTACATAACTCATTGTAATAGTTGCCGTATTAGTGCCTGGAGTTGTTGTTCCGTAAACTATAAATTGCTGCTTACTAATTGGTTCATAGTATCCTGTGTCTGTATCATATCTACAAAATAGCCTAGCTCCTCTTGGAGCAGTATATCCCGATCTGTCTCTTACATAAACTAATTTTCTTTGATTGTCAGCTAATGCCTGAGTAGAATAAGATGCGTCATCAAAAAATCCGCGAGCAGGAAAGGTCTCATCTAAATCGGGATCTTTTACCATATCTTCTTCTAGGGTTATATAAACATCCTTATAGACTTTAGGGCTGGTCATCCCCCAAACTTTTCTATTTTCGTCCCATCTTAAATCTACTGGGCCTACTGGCCACATATCTGGACGTTCAGCCCAATTGAGATAGAACTGTTTTAATTTAATTTTCTTTGTCCAGCCATTGGTGCCATATGATTGTGTCTTACTAATAATAGAACCGTCATACCCCTCGTCTGGTTCATAGCCTCCTTCCTCGCTTAAATCATCATTATAGAAGACTGAATATACATCTGTACTTAACCCTATATCACCACCACCACCCCTGGACCAATCTGTATCATTTTGTAGTGTTAAGTTTGCTAGCTTTACTGTTTCCGACTTATCATTCCCAGATTCTGCAAGAAATGCTGAACCTACAGCTAAAGAACTATAGGTCACTGCCGGTCCTAGTGTTCTTGTTCTCTTGAATCTTTTAGGCCTGCCAAATTCATCAATATCAATAGGTTCATCACAAGCATTCGGTACTGGATATCCTTCTGTGTCATAGCCCCATCCGTGTATCATCATAGGTCCTCTCAAGCCTACAAATCTCATATTGTGTTCTGGGCTTATGCCTGTTACGGGGTAGTCTGTATCAGAAAACCTATCGATAAATCTACTATCTAAATAATCATAATCATAGTTTTTTACAGGTGTTGATTTACTAACACTACCAGGCTGTGATAAATGCGTCTGACTGCGAAATCCTGCTCCAACAATCTCTTTGTATATTGAACCCCTGCCTATTATAGAAATACTATTTCTTCCTTTATCTACAAAAGTTCTATTTTTTTCAGCTATTTGTAGTTCTTGATGAGCTCCATCAGGATGTTCTCCTACATAATTTTGTGCATTAGCGTTTCTAAATTCGTGTTGTGGCATTACTATAGGCTGTAATGTAGTAATATTGATTGGTATATTTAAAGATAATCCCAGTCTTGCGGTGTTATCTCTAATTTGAGACTGATAAACTAAAGCATTATATTTTTTTAATTCTTCTAAAGAATTTCCTGTGGTGGTAATAAAAGGAGGGTACAACTCTCCTTGTGCGGTGGTCGTTACGGTAGAACTATAAGCAGCTGCGTGTAACTTTTCATAAGGCTTCACACAACTATCACAATAGTATTCTACGATACCTGTTGCCAAAGTTGTGTTGGAAGACGGATATTTCTTGTATGTACGCTTAACTTTCTTAGTACCTGCGCAAATTGGACATGATTCTCGATCATACTTAGAAATACTGTATGTACTTTTTGTATTAGTTGGATAAAAAGATATAGGAGAAAATATACCATCTAAACTCATAACAGAAGAATTAGACCACTCGTCCCGTAAGGAATCTCCCAGTTCGCTGTCTGTATATATTTTAGTATCAGTATTAACTCTGTGTTCTAAATACAAATAAGGAAGCTGAGAATCATTTGATTGGTCAGAAAATCCTCCTACTATATGCCCGCTACCTCCAGGATCATCCGAATGTTGATATCTAACTTCGGCTTTTTCTTGATCATTACCCAACAAAAGTCCTGGAGCAGAAAAACTCGAAAGCATCGCTTTTTCATCTAGTCCGCTAAACTTAGGCAAGAACTTATGTGCTGTACACACTATAGTTGTTACTGGACTTGTACCATAAGTCATACTGTTTTCAGGAATATTTCCTGCGTCTATTTGTCCTCTTCTTATCGCCTGTCTGTCCGTAAAGCGATTATTTACTATAGATCTTTTAAGATTGCCGATTTCTTTTTTTCTCAACATATTCTGTTGAGCCATTTTTTTAAATCTTTCTATATCTTGTCTATCAAATAATGATAACTTTCTAGTATATGTCCTAAAAGAGTATTTGGTAGTAATTCCATTTTGACCCATACTCGTCATAATATTTGTCAATATAGGAGCTTGAGTATAGGAATCATGACGTATTCTATTGCCGTCTTCATTTACAATGGACACATCAGCAACAGCATATGGAATAGTTCCTTCTAGATAACTAGGATTCTCTAAACTCATATATTCATCTAGTTTGGTTAAAATAGGAGGAGCAAAGGATTTGTTGCTCTTAATCTCTGTAAAAACAAAATATTCTTTTTGGTTTACATTCTTAATATATCCATTTGTAGCATTTCTGCCAAATGAACCTCCTAAATTAAATATAGGACTACCCGCAATGTCTATACTTCCAACTTCTATGTTAGTTTGATAGTTTGCGTTTGCTCCAACATACTTTGTTGCATTCTCATCTAGTCCTCTCATTCCTCCGAAATTCCACGGGGCAAAATCTGAAACTACTTCAAACTTAGTGTCTCCAATCCAGTTATCTATTAATTTATGTTTTTGATCATCTGAAGGTAACTCTAAAACGAGCTCCTCACAGCTACTATAATTTACATTACTGTTGCCGATATAAGTCTCGATTCCTGTAGCAAATACTTCGCTAGTAGGAGATAATGCTGGGTAGTTGGTCCAAGGGCCGTAAGAATAAATATTTGATTTAATCGGAATTCCAGCAAATAAAGGGTGTGCGCACTTTGGTGATATTTTTGTATTTTGTGCGGTAGGATTACCCCCCATAGAATTACTCTTTTGAAGACTGCCGAATGTAGAAATGAAAGGCTGAAAAAACCCTTTAAGTATCTTAATTCTATCGGGGTGACGACCACCAGCTCTAGTATATATAGCAAGGTCCTCCATGCCTATAGTTGCAGAAACCGTATTAGCAGGATCTGTTTGATATTGTTCACTACTATTATTAAGTCTCAAAATATTAGTTTCTACCATCATTCTAGGATCTAGCATTTTTTCTGGATCTAAAAAGCTAAACTTAGGAGACACGTTGCAGTTTATATAAAGTTTTCTCTTTATTGCTCCGTGATTTTGCCCAAAAGCATCTAGTCCTGTAATTTTAGGAGGAGAAATGAAAGGATTTTGCGAGGCAATAGTATTTTCCAAAGAGTTAGTGGCCATACAATCTACTATGACAAAACTACCAGCATTACTAGCCAAATCGCTTAGTAATAAGTTCTCAAAATAAAATTTATGTTTTTCAAGACCATCTCCTCTTTTAAGAGCTTGAGCATCATCCCAAGCACTATAACTAAAATAAGGATGCAAATCATCCACATCCGAATTCAGAAGCACATTTTGGGCATTAAGCTTGGAAGATTTAGCTAAAGCAAATCTTTGATAATCAAAAGAATATGTAGCATTATATCCCAATATAGGATTAATTTGACCTTTATCGTTAGACAGAGAAGCCCAATTTTCATCTCCGCATACAATATTATCGTCGATTTGATTTCCATACTCTTCCCAAGCTCCGTCTCCATCAGAGCAAGGCTCATAACTATGTCTAATTTCTCCTCCGCCTTTAAATACATTAATGGTTCCCTGATCGTTTGATAAACTAAAAGAATACGGCTCCATCTCTGTTCTGCTTTGTAAATATGGAGCTGTGACCATATATCGTTTACCATAGTATTCTTGACCAACAGATTTAATAAAAGCAGCTACAAGATCCAAATCTTTTCTAGCTTCTCCAGGAAAAGTAGCCATAGAAGTTGAACCCGTGTTCTCGGTGAGATCAGCATTTCCCTCTGGACCACAAGTATTTTCATTCGTGAACGACCATTTCCAATCATTTTCTTTTAGAGCCATCTCAGTCGCCCTGATATCACTGTGTCCTTCGTTAATAAAGTGTGCTTTAGATCTGGCAACGTAAGCACTATGCAGCATTATGTATATGTCTGTTTTATATATTTTGCCCAAATTGTACGCTGCAAAACTATCGTTCCCGGCCATAGCTGACCTAATTTCTGATTCAGTAACCATAAACCATTCTGCTGTATAGCTTGGAGTAGCAGTTTCTTCTTCTGGTGATGCCTCGGTAGCTTCTGGTGGTGCGCCAGGATCAAAACCCTTCGTGTGAAATGACACACTAGAGTTTAGTATATTTACATTAGAAGCACGATTTAATTTATAGCTCGTATATCTACCCTGTAATCCAATTCTTGTAGCAGGCAACTCATCTTTATGAAACAGTACACATATTTGACCTGTCCAAAAATCATACCAAACCGGTCTAATTCTTCTAAAATCTGTGTTTGCGTTTTGAGCATCTATTTTATATCTATTTTCTAAAAGATAACCAAAAAAAGGACAGATAGTATCTCTATATAAAGGGAAAAATCTTCTTGCTGTAATTTTAGACTGCTCTGTGATATTTGAACCTTCTGCGATATCTAGTGTTGTTACTGAAGTACCAGCACAAGGATCTAGTGCATATCTAACGTCGACCCCATGAGAAATAAATTTAGATTGACCATAATTACCACTTCTAATTTGTGTAGTATTAGGGTTTACTTCACTGTCTTCAAAAGCGGCATCTCTGTCGTTAAAAGCTAGTCCTAATTCAGCTTTAACTGCTTCGTCATTTTTTAAGCTAGTATTTCTATTATCTAATGCTGGATTTCTATTTGAGAAGAAAGCAGGAAATCTAATCTTTCCATAACCAAAAGTTTTAGTAAAATCAACAGAGATTCTCGTTCCAGTATTTGTGTCGCAATCCACCGAAGATAACTCTGGAACCCTAATTTTACCTAAAGTGTAATAGTCAACAAAACAACCACCAGCCTCTCCATCTTCAACATTATCTCCAGGGCTGTAAATATAAATGCTTTGTGTATATGCAAGTCTGGTATTTTTCGTCTGATATAGTCTTTGCTGATTAGGTCCAATAACTAGAGACCTACTGGAGGCGTCATTTTTTTCTTTACCGTAAGACAAAGATCCCACAGGAAAATTATCGCAAACTAATTTACTAACAGTACTTTGAATACCATTAACTAAAGGAGCAAATCTCCTACTTACAGCAACCACCTTAATAACCCAGCCATCATTAGTATTAATCATGCTAGTAGTCCAATCCAATCCGTGGTCTTCGCAAATTTGATCAATCAGTTCGCTGATACTCATAGAATCAGCTTTAATTCTTTTATCACTTCCCATAATAGCGTAATGCAGATCTGACAGATCTAGTCTAAACTGGCACCTATTATTACCTGTCCAGTTTCCCGGTGTAGGAGCAATTAGTCCCCATTTGTTTGTAGTTACAAAATCTCCTGTAATAGGATCATGAGCAGTAGGAGCTATAATTCTACCAAAAGGAGAAAAAGCATTTTTAGGACTAAAGTCATTATTTTCCGTAGAAGCTCTCAAGGTAAGATCGTCTGCACCAGCAAGTACTCGTAGCCCCATTACTATATCTGTAACTAAAAAACCTTCTTCTTGTTTGTATGAAGAGCCTCCAAAATAATCAACACCAAAAGATTCTAAAAAACCATAAACGTTAAATACATTTGGCATATTGCCGTAAGAATTATCTGTATTATTATATTTTAATTTATTGCCAACATAGTTAGTAGGAGCAGACCAATCAAAACTATCCAGACTGCCAGCTATAGATCCTCCATAATTATCTAAAATTACAGTACAAGTATTTAAAATACTTTGAGGACTATTAACAACAACAGTATATATATCTCCGCTATTAGATTTGTTCTTTTTCCAAGATTGTACAAATCCACCAAAACTAAAATCTCCCATCTTAAAAAAAACTGGAGAATTAGTAATATTATATCCTCTATTATTATAGAAATCTAAAAAGTCCGTCGACGGTATACCGTCAGGGTTCTCTTCACTTGGGGGAACGCTATATAGTCTATTAGTATTTGGAGGTACTACAGATCCATCAAATTTAATATTATTTGCATCTCCTAAAAAACCAGGATCTTTTTTGGTCCACCAATACTGATCTACCTGTAATGTTCCGCTATCGTAAGGCCGACGGAATTCATTTCCCTCAATATCCCTCCCTGCTGTAGCAGCAGGAAAATTAGTCTGATAATACACTTTGGCTTTAACTCTAGCTGTAGGATCACGCACACTGCAGGGCTGATTATCTTTATTTATATAAATGTCTTCTTCTAGTCCTTGATAATAAGCATTAGCGGATATTCCCTTCCCAGGAGTACTACTAGAAGGATGTTGATCATCACCACAGCCTACCGCAGTGTCTTCAGGCGATGTGTCTATTAGTGGAGCAGCATTATCGTTAACTAGATTTACAGTTAAAGTACTAGGTTGAGTGCCCCATCCTAGATTACAATTGTAGTCCATGACGCTAGCACCCAAAAAAATAGTTTGAGCAATAATCTTGCCATGCATTCTGTATTCTGTTTTACTTAAGCAATAATTTGGTCCATTAGCGTCATAGCTCATATATCATCCCAGTTATTTTCTGTAGTGCATTGTTGGTAAGCCCATGAAATTGAACGACTATATCTACCTTCTGAAGGATTCCAACTTTCATCATCTCGCCTAACGAACACCTGTCCTCTGCTTAAAGCGGCTCTAGAACCCCCAGGAAATACACTGTTATCTCTAGCCCCAAAAGGTCTTAAGCCTGATACCATTGCAGACACAAGATTATAAATACTACCACTTTTATATAAAGGGCAGGCTGTTTGCGTCATAAAAAAGCCATTGAATCCAGTAGGCGGCATTACAGTCAAATCAATATTTACATCTCTTGTAGTAGTAGTTTTAGCTCCTAAGTTTTGTAATACGGGACCTAGCTGCCTACCCAAAACAAAAACTTCTGCCAGCACATCTGTAGGCCCAGTATCGTTAACTGTTACACTTTCTGATATAGCTCCAGATATAGCAGATAATTTGTTACTAAACTCATAGCTGTAAGATATAGATCCTTTTTTAGGATCAAATGTTTCACTAGTACTAATAGGAATAGGATTTAATAGACTTTCTCTACTATTGATAGGATTGTTTGTAGTACTAAATCTATTATAGTTTGCAGGAACAAAGTCTGAAGTGTAAATTCCATCTCTAGATGTGTTTAAAGCTGTACTAGCTCTCCAATATAATAAATTTTTAATACCTCCAGTGTTATTAGTAGAACCATGCCAAGCTAGGGAGGCATTGTCAAATCTACTGGTTCCACTAGTAATTATACTTTCCCAGCCATCAGTCTTGCCTGTATAAGGCACCAATACGCCTCCAGTTATTGCTACTGCTTCACTGTCTCCAAGTGCTTTAAGCTCAACATCTCCACTAGGAGTCAAAGGCGTTCCATTTACAATATAAGTAGAGCTGGCCCCTATAGCTCCTTGTATATTTCCATTTACTCTTATGGTTTTCTGGTACTTTTCATTAGTGCTAACCTCAAGAGTGTACTCTTCTGTAAATAAAGATCCACTTGGCATACTAGTCCAACTGTCAACAACTTGATACAATGCAGTATTCATATCAAAATTGACAGACCTAACAAAATCGTATTTTCTATTAGGGTCTTCATCCGTCCTAGGGGCAACGCTTCTATTTCCATCTTGATTTTCTGCTGCGTCTAATCTACCACTTACCCATTTACCAGCATTTTCTAACGCTTGTGCGTAAGCTTTTTCTACATCCTCTCCGCCTGTAAGACCTGTCCCGTTATCTCTAATGCCATTAGCAGCAACTGTATGTGTAACTTTAAATTTAGGGAAATTATATTCATGAACATTTTTACTTACAGCACCATTTGAAGTTTTGATCTTAGCATTCATAGTGATGTGTTCAAAATTAACTAAATCACTAACAGGCTCAATACTCCAACTGTCTATAGTATTTCTCACAGGAGCTTGTCCCACGCCTGTTATAAGGCCACTATTAACTCCTACAAAAGTCATATTATATGTTAAATATTGTGTCCAATTATTTTCTGATTTATTTAGAGCTAAGTCTGTTGCCCTCGCAGAATCTAATTTATATAAAACATTCTCACTACCCTCAGGTCCACACTTAATTTCTAATGCTGCTATAGGGTTAGATAATAAGTGAGCTTCTAAGCCACTAGCTTTAGTAAGAAAAACTGATGGTCCAGCCCCGGTACTAATACCAGTAGCAATAATATAGCCTTCAACACTGACAGTATCTTCTACAGCTGTAGTGATACCTATATCGTTTTGAATAAAGTTTTTAGTAATACTAACGAGAGGAGAAGGAGCTTCATCAGTACCTACTTGACATATCTCTCTAAATCCGCTACCAGCATAAAAGATATCTGTGTGGTCATGAGCATCTCCCGTATTGTGTTGTATACTAATACTATTTCCGCCCATCTGACTACTATTAGTATAGTCATCAAACAGAGGGTTAATAAATACTCCGTCATGCATTATGTTTTATCCTTAATGTTCCTATTAGCTTCTCTTTACAATACCAAAATGACCATTATTAATTTCTGTGGGTGTCCATTTTTTAGCGGGAGTGTGTAATGAGTTCTCCATCAAATACTGATTTTGATATCTATAAACAGTACCAGTAACACTAAATTGTTGACCAATACCACTAACATCATAATCGTTAGTTAAAGGCAAGTCTCCAGAAGGAGCAAATACATTTTGAAATTGAACTCCTGTGCTTACTGCTCTAGAAGAATTAGTAATCTTAATTCCTCCAATAACATAATTGTTAATATTCAGAGCAGCATCGATGGTGATGTTATCAAAGTTAAACATTAAAGCATTATTATTATTTTCTGCATAAACGTAAGTATTATCTCCATCATCATCTTGCAAGTATTGTTTCACGTCGGTATTGTTGATGTCTGCATAACCATCATCTGCACTAAATTGTCTCCAAGATCCACTCTGATTAATACCAGTAGTATCTGGGAACAGAGCAAACACTTTCGTGCTAGAGCCTAAGAAATTATCCGCATGAGTAATACTTGCACTAGTTAAGCCAGTATTAGCAATAATGTAAATATCGTCAATCCAAGTAGAATCATTCAAAACTTTTGTATTAGGACCGCTAGTATCAGCAGTATCAAAACGAGCAACTCCCGTTCTAGATCCATACCAATCTATTCTATCAAAAAATACATTTGATGTAGCAGTATGAAAATACTTACCCTCTAATCCTACGACAGTTTGATCATCTTGAGTTTTTCCTCTCTCGTACAAATTCATACCATTAAGTCTAATTTGCATTTCGTAATGACTATTTGTGGCGCTATTTGCGGCAGTACCAGTAGGCAAAATAGATAGTTCTACAAAAAGTCCGTTGTAATAATCATCTCCATTAAATGTAGCAGTGCCCGCAACTTTATCTGATGCGCTATTTTCTTTAAATGTTGATATAATTCTTTGATCTGTTCTTGTATAGTTACTGTCTGAAGCAGGCTGTAAATAATTCCAAGTAGATCCTAGCACATTAGTATCAAAATATTTTTCTACCCAAGCTGTACCTGCTGCATCTGGCGTACGAACTCTAAGGCTCAAATTTCTAGAATCACTAACCGAAATAGTATCAGAATATCCTGAAGGAGCACCCGTAGAATGAATTACATCAATCTCTATAACTCCACTAGTATTAGCAAAATCACTACTGTAATTAAACGAATTGTTATTATAAATCTTTAATAGTCTTTGAGCAAAATTAGGTGCAAGAGTACCGCTAGGTTCACTAGCTAATTTGTTAATATAAAAACCTATTCCAATACCTCTTACATTTGTTCCGTCGTCATTAGTAGTAATTTGACTAAAAGTCTGAGGAAAGCCTGTTAATGCAATAATACCTTGACCTGTATATACTCTGTTATTACCGGCTAGGTCAGTATGATCATGAGGAGAAAGTTTATACATGTTAAATTTTGTATCGGTTGAGCCATCACCCCAGCCTGCAGGATCAAGTCTAGGATGCTGACCAATACTGCCAACACCAGATGGCTTAAGCCAATATGACGGGTCTAGATTTACTCCGACTTGAGTAAAATCTGTAGTAAAATCTGTAGTAAACCCTTCAAAAAATATAGTGTTTGGATTGCTCATCTCTTCTCCTATTAAGATATCTATAGTTCAGGCTGGTAAGTCTTTGATAGTAGTCCGATAATATTAGTATATACACCAATGGTAATATGAATAAATATTATTTTGGCCAATTTATCAAGGTATGTAGTCTAAGTTTTGTGGCGAAGTATTGCTATAATGAGGTATATTCAAAGAGGCTGTGGTATTTGGAGGAGGATAAGTTCCATAGTCTGATAATGACCAATTTAGCATAGGGGCTTTGGTTCCAGCCACCACGTTATTTTTATAAATTTTGTTATCTGATCCATCATACACATACCAGCCAGCATTACTGTCTCCTGTATTATCATAGGATATATAATACCCATTATCTTTTGTATTAGAGTAGGTTTTAAGAAAATTAGATTGTATAGAAGATCCTCCGCTAGATTGATCGCAATATATACCATTAGCTTGATCCGATCCTGCTCCTTGTATTATATATCCTCCATTACTCTCACAGTCTGAAGTAACGGTGCCTGCGACTACCCCCATCTTTAATCTTTGTATATCTATTTTTGTCCAATTAGTATTTGTGGTAGGGTTAGTAAATGAAAAATGATTATTTTGTTGAAAACTTCTAGAGTCTACAGATTTTACAGAACCTAAAGAAACGAACGGCCCATTCTTTCCTCCCTGCCAATTCCAATCGCTGGGATTTCCACCAGATACCATAACATTATTGTATTTTTTAACACCAAAGTCGGATTGATCTATATTGATTACTTTTACTCCGTCTATAATACTATTATTGGTATTGATATTATCGTAACCGTTTATTACAATAGCTCCACTGACATTAGCCCCTATCCATGTTTGATTGTCGTTAGAACTTAGTATGCCCGTAGCTATATTAGGTAAATCTTGATTTCTACTCCAAAAATCGTTCTTAAAAACTTGATTAGGGGTTGATCTAAATATTCTCACAGAAGCTCCTAAATTAACGTCGGATGCTGCTGCTCCTGACGCTAAATATAAATCATCTATTATTCTGTATTCATTTTGAAATGTATTATACTTACTATATCCATAGCCCTGACTGTCAGCATCACATTCTCCACTGGCGTGATGTGTTCCGTGAAACTCCACTCTATCTAAATTATTAAATCCGCTAATACTAATTCCTGTACTAGCCGTGATCCCTGAGCCATCAACATTGATATGTATAGTTCCTGTAGTAGCTGGAACTGCTCCGTCATTGGCTTGTCCAAATATTTCTAGATATATAGCTGATGATGTCACAATTTCTGGTTTTTGCTGAACGCATAAGTCTGTGACCATTTCATTGGTTCGAATAGAGTTAGAAGGAGTAAATAATCTCCAGGTTTTCCTATCGTTTTCAGTGCTAACAGTATGTGTTCTTTGTTGTAGAAAATGCTTAGAATTATTCTGCTTTCCTCCAGGCAAAGGAGCATAAAACAAAGGCACTTCGAAATTATTAGAATTTTGTTGCACCTCTATTGCAATACCAGAATCAGCCATCCAGGTTGTATTAATATCAAAAATTAAACCCGTTCCACTATAAAAAGATAATAATTTTTCACGATAAGGAGCAGAACTACCATTACCGCTAGTGTTAGTTTGTATGTGACTAATAAAACAACCCAGGCCATAATAAGATTGACTATCGCCAATTGAAGGGAATCCTGAAAGCATTAGTGATGCAGAATTAAGCGTTGCTGTTTCAGCACTTCTTGATGGTATAATATGTGCATTATTAGTTCGTCCTTTTTTAAATTGATACAAACCATAATCTGGTTTAGATATAGAGGCATCTGCACTTACTCCAGACCAATAAGTAGGATCTAGAGTAGTGTAATCAGAATCGCTATAATTAAAACTTTCAAAAAAAATACAGCCCATCATATCTCCTAAGGAATGATATATCTAGTTGGTATTACAAGTATGTTAAATTCATCGCTAGGATCAGCCTGTCTAGTCATAATGTCTAGTAAAATAGCACTAATATTTAACTTATAAGGATCATTAAGCAACGACTCAATCATATATAGACTATCTTCTGCCACATCAATATCCTCTATTCTGCCTTGAAGAACATCAACATCATCCAACCCTTCGTGTACAACAGAACTAGCGGTTCGTCCAATAAAAATATCTCGATTTTCCAAAGAGTTATTTATAATAGTAGTATGATCAGGTGTTGCTGCAAGATTTAGGTAGTTATAATTAAACATGTCAATATAACTATAGGAAATATTTGCTTTTTTCTGCCTTAGGTCATAATTAAACATATCTATAAAACTAGTACTTATATTACCTATTCCTTCTTTTGGTTTGGATATATGTACATCCATATAAATAGCGCTATCATTCAATCTTTTAATAGCAGGAGGAAGATGGTTAAATACAGACAAATCTATATAAGAGCCAGCTAAAATTTCTCCTGTATGAGTAGATAGTGTTTCGACATCTGTTAGGGTGTTATGTAATATTTCCGTATTCTGACCAGCAAACACCTCTAAATTTTTATGCTGACTATGTAATCTTTCTTCAGGTTCTGTTTTGAAGACACCTATAAGATCGTAAGACAATAGATGTTTTTCTGATGGTTCGCTAAATATTAAATCCGTAATAGTAAAAGAATTAATATATTTGTTATTAGAAGGATCTTCATGAGCAATAAAGTCTTGTGATATTGCAGAAATAGTGAATCTTTGGTCTCTGCTTTCTGCCATTAAGTCCATAGAATTATTACTATAATATATATAATCTTTCCCTTTGTTCGCAATAACATCAAATTGATGATAAGAGGTTCTAGTTAAATCTTTTTTAGGAACAAAAACTTCTGAAGACTGATGAGATACTACGGCTTTTTCTTGTGGAGATTCAGACAGAACTTCATGAGACAAGAGCGAATGCACAGTATCTACTCTTGGAGATGGAGGTGGCGTAGGAGCGCATTGATTTGGTCTATAGGCCAATCTTTCAAAACCTCCCATGAAATCATCAATAGCTGAATGATAGGAGAAAATAGTGGCCGGAATTTTTATAGGAGGGCCTTGATCTATTGCAAGAGGCTCTAGGTATACTGTCATGGTGGGATAGTAATACGTGTGTGTTCCTACAGTACCGCCTAATGGGTATACTGTTGGATTATCTCCAGAGACTACAATCCAAAAAGCGAAAGCCCCTTGACCATCAAGAATAGTCATAGGGTGAGTAGCTGGTATATTAGTAAATTTATAGTACTTACCGTCAGTTAAACATAATTTTTGATTAGAATCAAGAGGATTAAAGTCTGTTTCTCCTGCTATGTCTGGAGTATTTTCCTCTGTTATATCAAAGACGTAATACTGTTGACCTCCTGGACTTCCTGAAATAGAAACCGGGATTTCTTCAGGCTGTATTGGCAAGCATACACACTCTCCAGTAAATGTATCGTCTTCTCCTGTTCTCGGACCTCCAGTACCTGGACCGGGGCCTGGACCTGGACCTGGACCGGGACCTGGGCCGGGGCCTGGACCGGGACCGGGGCCTGGCGGAGGTGGAGGTGGCGGCGGTCCTGGTGGCGGTCCTCCTCCTGCAGGTAGCTCGCATTTGTGTGTTGTGCATTTAGTAGTGGCGAATTGAGATATATAAAGTTCTCCCCTGCCAAAAGTATTATCATCTGTTTCTACAAAAAATCCGAACTTATTAGTAGCAAAAACAATGATAGCAACTTCTTCTCCCTTGTCTGATTCTCCTGTATCTCTATTCTCTGGAGCATCAGAAAGAACAGTATAGCGGTCATTCACGAAATAACCAGCTCTGTCATGTCTTTCTGCATCTAAAGTATTGTAAGCCCATTTGAAACATATGAGAGTGGACTCTGGAACTTCTATCTCAAATTTTGTTAAACCTTTTAGTCCTTCATGAGCATCAGAGTCTCCACCGTATAAAATAAAAGAATAAGGTGTTGTAGGATCATCAAACTCATCAGTAGTATCTACATAACCATCTGAATTCTCATTAGATAAAACCCAATTATCTATTAAATAATCACACTGGAAATAACAACACTCGTTAGTAGGCGTTGGAGTAGGAGTATATGTTTGAGAAGGAGTAATTGATATTGTCGGAGTTTGAGTATTAGTAGGTGTTGCAGTGTGGGTTGGTGTTGGGGTGTGTGTTGGAGTATGGGTATTTGTTGGTGTGTGAGTTGGAGTGTGGGTTTGACTTTGGGTGATTGACGGAGTAAGACTGTGTGTAGGACTCTGACTTTGTGTGAGGCTTATTGTGGGAGTAAATGAAGGCGTTTGAGTATGACTAGGAGTCAGAGATGGTGTGTGAGTATTTGTGGGAGTATGTGTTGGAGTATGTGTTGGCGTATGAGTATTTGTAGGAGTATGAGTAGGAGTGTGTGTTGGGGTTGAAGTAATTGTTGGTGTTATTGTTGCCGTAGGAGTAATAGTCGGAGTTTGTGTAACTGTCTGAGTAGGAGTGGGAGAATTCGCAGGTCTCGGTCTTGGTGGTGGAGGATCATCGTCGGGATTCAATGGGTCATTATCTGTGTCGGTACTTGGATTTCCCGGAGGAGGTGGCGGTGGTGGCGGAGGAGGACCAGCAGCTGCTGTTTCTCTACCTTCTGGATCATCTTCCCAAGGAGGTTTATTTGTGCAGATAGGGCCATACTCAAAACTTACAGCATTAGAAATACATTCTATGTCAGATCTTGGATAGGGTCTATTATATCTGTCTTCTAGGTAAATTTTATATCTTTGAATACTATATTGAGGATATATATCTGTTAGTATAAAACCTTCGTTCATTACTTGAAAAGCAGCAATTCTTGAATATTCACCGTTGTCGTAAGACGCTTCTATAATTATATGAGTGAAAACTCCTATTCTCGCATCTTTCCAATATAGTCTACCCTTTTTGGTGTTAGTACTTTCTTTGTAGCTATCTTTTATTTCGCAAGCGTGTAATTGGATAGCGCAAGGTTCACCATCTGGATTTAAACCAGGAGGCGGCGGCGGAGGAGGAGGTCCGGGTGGCGGAGGCGGAGGCGGCGGTGGTCCCGGAGGTGGAGGAGGCGGAGGCGGAGGCGGTCCCGGCGGAGGAGGTGGCGGAGGAGGAGGAGGAGGAGGTCCCGGTGGAGGTGGAGGCGGAGGAGGTGGAGGTGGCGGAGGTGGTGGAGGCGGAGGTCCAGGCGGCGGAGGTGGAGGCGGAGGTGGAGGTGGCGGAGGAGGTCCAGGCGGAGGTGGAGGCGGAGGAGGTGGAGGCGGCGGAGGTGGTGGCGGAGGTGGAGGTCCAGGCGGTGGAGGTGGCGGAGGTGGAGGTGGCGGAGGAGGTGGTGGTCCCGGAGGCGGCGGCGGAGGAGGTCCAGGTGGAGGCGGTAAAGGATTTGTATCTCCATCAGGAGGTACGGAGGGATCAAAAGGTTCAGGATGAGCAAAATCTATATCAGAACCATTATCTATATCAACAGGATTAGAAACTGTTACAGTACCCGTATCTCTATCAACATCTGTAATCACAGTTCCTGGAGGAATATTGTTATTAGGATCGTCAGAAGTAACAGGCATTCCTGGCTGTAATCCAGTAACATCATCAAGTTTAATTTTATTATTAGAGCCATCTGGTGCGTCTTTATCCGTATCCTCTACTGCTTTTTTTGTAACTTTATCTCCAGGCTTAGGACAAGTATCTTCAGCAGTAGGTGGACAGATAAAAAAGTTGGTATTACCTGTAAATTGAGCGTCAACACCGATAACAAAATTTTGAGGTTTTACAACAGGAGCTAGAACAAATGCTGATCCAGGATTGCAAACATCAAAATCTAAAATATTTCCAGACGAACCAATAGATGTTACTATTAATGTTGCATCATTACTAACCCTATTATCTGTAACAGTAAATTTATCATTAATTTCATAATTACTACCCCCATTTATTAAAGTTACAGACTGCTTAGTGATTCCGCAAGTAGCAGGAGTAGGAGTTGGAGTCTGTGTTGGAGTAGGGGTTGGTGTTGGGGTATAAGAAGGCGTAGGAGAAGGAGTTGCTGTTGGAACATCTGAACTAAGAGGGGCTCCAGAAACAGAGCATAAATCTCCACAAATAACAGTCAAATATCTTGCTGTATGTACTAGATTTGTAGTGTTGTCTTTGAGGGTTAATTTAAATACAACATTACAGGAATTATCAGCAGTTCTTAAAGAAATAACACGAGCATGACTAGTAATGTCTATAACATCCTTGTTTGCTCTTATATTTATTACAGTAGGATTTATAAACACCCTAGTTCTTTTAGGTGTTGCTTTAATGCTTTCTATATATGCAGTATATGAGTGGCGAGGTTTTAGTCTTATGTTTTCAAAAACTAATTTAAAGCCTTCTGCGCCGCACTGTGTAGTTATATTTAATGTTGCCATATTCCTTTATTATAAAAATTCCTATTTTTGCCACCACCACTGATTTTTGCTTATATTTCTCTCTGCTGTTTTTTTGTTAATTTTGTCTATAATTTTTTCTATGTCCTCTTGATAGATATTGTAATCTTGGGTGTCTGTTGACGACGGAGTAAATCCTGAATCGTCACTAGAAACGTTATCATCAAGATCTTCTCCTATACCAGACTCATCTAGTCCGCTACCGCTACCAGAACCTGCATCTACGTCTCCAATTATAGAAGGAGGCTTCTGTAAAATATCTCCACAAGCTTCGTAGGTAGCATCAAAATATATACATTTACTGGGTGCTCCCTTTAAACTAAATTTAGCCAAGTCATTATTCAACGATCCAGAAACGCCATACTCACTATAAAATTCATCATAAACAATAGCCCCAGTACCTACAATGCCTGTATCATACAAATTATCTACAGCAGTACCCGTAACATAAGCTAGTCCACTAGCTTGAGCTTGGTTGCTATTAGAAGGCCAACCAGCGCTAGGGTTGGGAATTACTCTTATAATATTAGGCTCGCTAGAGGTCTTATATCCCAATTGTTTATGAGAATTACCATTAACAGCACAATAATAGTAAAGATCTGGAGCTCCAACAGGAACTACAATCTCTAATTGATTACTGGTAATAGTTACTCCTGTAGTATAATCATAACTACTATCTACAGTGCCAGCTACTCTTCCATCCGGTATAGTAGATAATCTAAAAACGTGTGTACCAATACTAGTATCACTCAAATCAAACTGATAGGTATTTCCTTCGTACAAAGTTACGGAAGAGTTATAACTACCATCTATTTCAAATCTTGTACCAGCGGGAGTACTGTTATTCAAAGTAACAGTTTTTGTAATGGTCTGTGTGGTCGCATTTACTCCACTGTTCTTTTTGCTTTGAGCAACTTGTCCTAGAATACCACAAACCTGAGGACTAGAAAAACTTGTTCCCCAACCAGCATTCATGCCAGAAACATTATCAACATAAGCCCCAGCACTATTCTGATTAAATGTAGCTCCTACCACGGCCGCTCCGGGGGCAAAAATTGTAATGCCAGAACCGCAAACACTCCATTTGGATTTATAATTGTGATTACTAATAGATCCTACTGATATTGTTTCGTTAGTAACAGGGGTACTATCATCTTGTTCATTTTTAATAGATGCTGGAGTAGACGGTCTATTATAGTAATAACCGGATGGTGTGCCGCCATTAAATATTACCCTGTTGTTATAATTAGCTCCTCCGGGAAGATCAAGCTCAAAGCCAGAATTACCTCCAGCAGCAACCACTATCATACCACTTGCAATAAATTCGTCTATTACATCATTAGCAGCAACGTCTATGGCTGGTATATGAGCTAATTCAATAGCTCCTTCTTTATAGTCGGGATCGCTTCCTCCTGTATACAATTGTCGTATAGCAAAACCTTTACTAGTATACCAATTACAAAAATCTGCAAGACCTGAAACTTTTTGTTCTTTAGTATAAGAAGAAAAATTAGGATGTTCAGTATTAAAAACAGGTTTAGTATATTTGGTGCCTTGATGATATATCCCACTAACAATGGCAGAACTTTGATTTCTAACACTCCAACCAAAACTACAATTGACTATAGTAGGTCTATCGCCAGATTTAGATACATGCCAATTTAAAATTTCTTGAGCATTATCAACAAAATCATAAAGATTAGTAGTAATAATTCTAGCATCACGAGACCAACCTTGAGTTTTGCCAGCAGCAACAGAACCAACCAATGTGCCATGATTGTTTTGCAAGTAAGAGTCATTCGTGTTGTCTAAATTTTTAAACCTAAATACTCTACTATTATCATTGGTATTTGGAAATATATCTAAGAAACTATCTTCAGGAAAATTAGGATCAGAATCAGCTATAAACTCTGAGTGGTTTGGAGCTACAATACTGTCTATAATAACTATGTCTATGTCTGGAGTAGGAGGAATTGTTATTGTGGCGTATTGATTTCCATAATACCTGGAATCTTGAGACAAAACATTAAAATGAAAACTAGGAGGCTCGTCATCTAATGGCTGGTCTATATCAAAAAGAGTTGGAAGAATATTCGGGTCTACTTTTACTATTTTTTTAATTCTTGGGTCTTTACTCAAAGAGTTTACTTCTGATTCAGATAGCTCATACCTCAAAATTCGACTTTTAGGATCTGCAACAATAGAACGGCAAGATCTTTGTGGTATCACAGAATTTTGCAACTGCACCTGAGATTGCATTTCTCTTATGAAAGCGTCTTTGTCTTTGTACTGTTTTAAGATTATATTATATTGTATGTCCATAAAAAATTATCCGTATTGAGAAACTATTCTGAATAAACCCCAGTTCTTATATTCTTGATATTGAGTACTATCACTCTCAATAGTCACTGCATTATTATAATTATCATAAGAATTTGAGCAAACTAAAGATGGGCTAGGAGTAGGAGTCATAGTGTGTGTTGGCGTCACTGTTGGCGTAGGAGTAAGAGTAGCCGTAACGCTAGGAGTAGGAGTAGGAAATCTAGAGGCTACAAATTCAAATCTTGGCTTTCCATCCTCAGTGCATGTGTCACCGCATTGTATAACACCAATATTCTCATAGATAAATCTACTAGAACTATCATAAACTCTAACGCCTATAACATTCTTAGTACTATTATCATAATTAAAATTAGTAACAGATCTAAAAAAAGTGGATACGGTATGATTATTGCTTTGTTCTACAGGAGTAATTGTATAAGTTTGTGGTTTAAATTCAATAATAGGAGATGAAGGTATTGTGCTATACCAATCAAAAAACACTGTATATGTTTGATGTGGACGCATAGGTACGCCACTGAAATTAATTAGGACGCCTTCATTACAACAATGAGCATTAGCAAAGTTAAATTCTTGTGGTCTATTAGTATTTTTGCTATAAGGCATTATCTATTCCTAAATATCTTAAGTAGTTGTAGTTGTAGTGCCACAATCAGCACAGGCTATAGGAATCATTGTTTCAGCTATGACAACACTATTTTTCAAAACACTAAATTTAAGCAAGGCATTTTTCTGAGTTTCGAATATATAAGTACTAATACTAACTGTTCTAGTAGAAGAATCCTCTGGGAATAATGTACCCTCTACTAAAGAAAAACTAGTAGATAAGTAATCAAAATAAACAAGGCTGTCCGTTATGGTATCTGTAATTCTAAAAGTATATGCATTACTAGCCAATAGATTATTTACAGTAATAGTAAGAACGTCTCCATTGCAGCAAAATGTGGATACGTCTTCATGACTAATTACAGGAGCAAAACTATTGACATCATTACCAGGATTACAATCGTCTATAGCAACAGACATAAATTTTATAACTTTACCATCTGCTCTTTTGCTATACAAAATACCTGTTTTAGCATTAATAGCTAATTCTCCTATTTCTAATTGATCCGCCGCAGGGGGGTTGTTTGTTGCGGTTTCTCTTTTAAGTATATATTTCATTTCTTAAACCCTTAAGTATTTGTATCGTGATTTCCGTCACTATTAAGTGTAACCCAAGTAATTTGTTTGTAATTTGCATTGTAACCATTTGTGCTAGTCGTTGAGTTATCTCCAACATATTGATGTATTCTCTTACCGTTAACTAATACATGATGTTGACTATTTAGGGTAAACGTAGCACCAGTTGGGACAGGAGCATGCGCTCCAGTATATGATCCTTCGTAGTAATCAATTTCAGAATTGATAGGCATGTAATAGATTGTTCCATAATGGGTGAATGTGTTGAAAACATTACTGTCATTAGAAGCATGTCCTTCTGCTCCAGCCTGTGTTGTGTATAAAGGATAATTTCCACTAATAGCAAATGGTTCTGTTCCTGCTAACTGTTGAGCAGTGAAATATGGTTTTACTTGAACCTTAAGAGGACTTGTTGAGTAAATATAAGGGAAGAAACTAACAGTGTCTGCGTCTAGTGTAGCTGGTGAAACACCTGATTGTACATAAACAGTACGATTAGCTGCTGTGGAATTACCAATTGGCATGGCGTTTTGAATTTGTAAATATTCTTTATCGTTACTATCTAAGTGAAGAGTAGCAATAAGAGTGTTAAGTTCACAACTTCCGCCACTGCCACTACCACTACTATCATCTATTGGGCAGTAATTGATAGGCGTTGGAGTTGGAGTTGGTGTTGGAGTTAAAGTAGGAGCAGGACCATATTCATAAATACAATCACTAGGAACTCCTGTAAAAGAAATTATACCAGCATCCATAACTAGCTTAGGCATAGTCACAGAACCAGTAATGTTAACTAATGGACTGTTAATAAGAACACCAGTATTAGACAACATTAAACTAGTATTATCTAAATTTACATTAAAAGCATCATGCTGTAAAGATACTCTGTCTACAAGAGTACCACTTTTACCTACTGAAAATATAAGTTGTCCAGAAGTAGAAGTAGCTTGGGTATTATCAAGCACAACACTCTTAATCTGGGCTAATTGAGCAGTAGAGCTTGTATTATCTCTTGCGTTAAAATCAATTGTATTGCAGATAGTGCCCGTGGCTGGAAGTATTGAAGGTCTATGATATAAGTTAATATTTGCTGTAGTATTAGCATTTCTATTTTCTACCTTGATTACTCCTTCTGTGCAATTTTCTACATTAACTAAATGTAAAGGAGTGCTAGGTGTGTCTAAAGGAGCAATATTAATACCAAATCTACCTGTATCGCCAGCCCAATAAATATTTTTTTGACCACTACCATAAACTATAAAATCAGCATGAGTATATGTTTTATTAAATATTGTATTATTGCCAGTAGTAGAAATAACAGAATAAGCATTACTTTCTCCACTAGCTCCTAATAGCAGATTGTCTGTAGCTGTGTCATAGAAAACACCAGAAGAAAAGAATCCGTTTGCTCCATTAGAATATTGTAAAGCTCCTGAGACTCCTGCTGAATCTGACTGTATGGAAAAATTAGTGTTTTGTTGAGATGCTCCAGAAGAATCTACAAGCACATGCCAGTTACTACCATCAGAAACAATTTTAGTATAAGATTTATTTGTAGATAAAAAGTCAACTACATTATTTTCTGATAGAATATATGCGGAACAAGAGTCTTGTATATTTTTGATTTCAACAACAACACTTTCTGAAGTTGAAGCAGAAGGCAGGTTGATATTGACTGTTTCATTATCAGAATCTAAAATGTGAATACTAGTAACAGGATCAATAGAAAAACTATCTTGATGAACTATTACATTATTAAAACCAGTGTTGTAATTCTGTGCATTTGGGATTATATAAAAAGTACAATCATAACCCTTAAAATTTAAAGACTTACCATTAGAAGAAGATATTAATCTATCTCTACTAATCATAAGACCCTTATCTGTAATAATAGTACCAACACCCATTTCCCATACAGTATTTTTACTGTTAGATCCTTTAATCATGTAACTAACAAGTTTATTATTATCACTAGCTTTTAGTGAATTACCTAAACTCTTGGATAACATAATATTATCTTTATCAACAACGCAAGAATATTGTACGCTGTCAATAAAATGTATACTATTATTCATAATTTAATTATTAGGCGTAAAAGCTTAATCCTCCATCGGTATCGCTTTGTATTTTGGATTGTACATCTCCTACTTTTTTATCAGCATAATTTTCACCTTGCTGACTTCCCATAGCTACTGCCCTTCCTAAACTTTGACTATCTAAACCAACACTACCATTTACGTTTACATTATTGTTAATGTCAATGCCATTACTAGGTACGGCACTGGCCAACTGTTGAGCTGATGATCCTATGCTTGAACTAGCTTCTAATATTGCTGGTCCTACGCTATTAAAAGCACTTAAAACATCATCAACCCACGATGGCCTCTCCATACTAACATTATTTACACCACCAGAGCCAGCGCTTTGAACCTGTTGACCACTAATTGGTCCTCCACCTTCTTGCAGTCTTTGTGGCTGTACATAACCACCACTAGCCATGTATCTTACTAATCCTCCAGAGTTAAATTGGCCACTATTCATAGATTCTAGCAACGGTCTATTTTGACTAGTAGCTAGTCTGTTCATTACGAATTCACCAGGAGTTAGCATGGCTGGAACAGTGTCACTACCACTAGACTGAGCTTGAATTAAAGCTCCGTTGCTAGCATAAACAATACCTCCACGAGCCTTCTTATCAGGATCTACTATAGGAAGAGTATCAGGGTCAACAGATTGATCTGTCACATCTGTAGTCCGTAAAAATTCCTCAATATTATCAGCACCAATGAGCGCCGTAGTACCCCCTCCCACAAACACGCCGCCGCCCACGAGAGCAGATTTTCTTGGGTGATTCTTTATAAGTCCTAACATTGTAAATCCGCCTTGGCCTGCAGGTGCCTGTTGCGGACCATATACAGCTGGCGTACCAGCTGTAGGTGTTGGAACTGAAGGAGTTTGACGCACTACTACGTTTGGTTTTAGTGCTCCTGTGGTTGGGTCTATTGCTTTTCCTGTAGCTGGATCGATGATTATTCCTGACACCGGATCTTTTGTTGCGTTCTGCAGACGTCTATCTGTAGCAAGTGAATCTTCAAGTCGTCCCAAGGCATTTGGCCCTTGCGGCTTTGGTGGATTTGCTGCTTCGGAAACAATGGTTGGAATAAAATCGTCAGACGCAGGATCAATAGGAGGCTTAGGCGGTCTTGGAGGAGTTACTCCCAAGGCACTGTCTACTTGTGTCAAAACTTTTTGTTGCGCCGCCGATAACTCTTCTCCTATAACGGTTTTGAAAAATGCCGGATATCCATCTTCATCTATTATCTTTTGAAGTCTAGTCAAGTCTTCTGCTGCTCCTGATTCTATAAATTCCGCCAATCGTTTTTCCATTCCTAATTTTCTAGCCATTGCTATCGCTTTAGGAGCCATTTTAGGAGCGACAGACGAAAAAGCTTTAAAAGCACTTCCTATTGCAGGCAAGCCCATACCGATCGCTGCGTCAGTTAATCCTGCAGCAGCACGAGCATCATGGCCATAATTACCCTGGGCTGCTTCTGCCTGCATTGTTGATAGCCCCTCACCAAGCAGAACAAGATTAGGATCATTTAAATCTGGCCATTTACCATTTTGTGCTTGAGATATAATACCCTGCCAAGCATTAAAAAAGTCTTTTCTATAGTTTGTGTCCATTGAGCCAAGACCTTGTCCATAAATAGGACCACTTAGTATATCAAAAGCACCTCCTGCTGCCCATACTGCATAACCAGGAAGTGATGCAAGCTCAGCTTGAAATGAACTTATATCTTTAGCAAACTTAGCATTTCTTCTTTCTATCTCTTCCTTGCTCATTAGAAGAGGATCTCCTCCAATAGCATCTCGATGCATTTGTCTTTGTCTCTTTTCTTCTTCGAAACTAGTCGATCCAAATATTGCGTTGTCATTTAAAACTCGACGAAAACCTTCTGTAAAATTCGCACTGGAATTATACGCTTCGTGACCAAAAGCACCTAAGAAATAAGTCAAAGGATCTGGACTATCAAGCCATCTAGTGCCATCTAGAGGATCTTGAATACCTGGTATATCTGTCAATTTTCCATGACCTTGCATGTTTAATTGAGCAAGTCTAGCAGCTTTTTCTGGAGACAAAGCAGGCTTAGGATTTGTTAATTCTTCAATCCTAGCTAATCTTTCTCTCTCAGATTCTGAATCTGCCATCTTATTATCTTCGTGTCTTAGCATGTCAAAGAGAGGAATAATCGTATTTCCCGCTGTTATTAATGCTGCTCTTTCAAGTGTTCCTCCTATAGTTGTTGCGTATTCTGCCTGAGTTTCTGCTTCTTTAGCTTCGGCTACTAATTTCTGGTATTCTAGTTCGTCTTTTGCTTTGTCTGAATTCTCTTTGTCTCTTTTGTTTCTCTTCAATACTTCAGGATCAACACCCCGACCAACTCCTAATGCTTTTCTAAATACAGGATTATCTAAAAGAGCTTCATCTTGAAATTCAGGTGATGTATGATATTTATATGTGCTTTCATCAAACGCATTAAATTCTGGTTTTTCAAATGAACTGAATAGTTGTTGGTATCTACTTAATGCAGAATTCTCTTCTCCTAAACCACTTACATAGTTATCAAATGCTTCTGCGCGAGTTACTCCAAATTGATCACTAATGTCTGTTTGAGAACCTTCTATTCTTCTAGTTAATTCATCTTCTAAAACTCTTCTAAAAGCAGGGTCTGCACTAAAAGCCTTTTGCATTTCTAAGCTATTATCGGTCTCATCGTTAAAGAAATCATCTATTAATTTCTTTCTTGCCTTTTGCTCTTCCTGTAATTCTCTAAATCTTTTATCTTTTTTCGCTTTATCTACATGCATACTATCAAAATATTCACGCTCTTCAGGAAATGTATTGTTTATGTATCTTTGATCCCATGATAAGGGTGGTTTATTTGTGTCTTGTTCAAGCATCTCATATGGAGTTAATAAACTTCTTTCTTCGGCTTTTTCGTCTCTCTTAGTTTTTCTTTGTTGCTTAACTGCTTGATTGGCAGTATAATCATCAGAGATATCAACTTTATTACCTTGTTTATCGTATGTCTCAATACCTCCACCGAGCATTTGTGCAGCGCTTGATGTTGAGATATCAACTTTTGTTTTGGAAAAATCTATTTTATTGCCATTAGCATCATATAGATCAACCCTATTTATACCTGTTGGATCATACTCTTTTTTCTTATCTCCAAATCTTTCTTCCCATTCTCTATCTTCTATTTTTTTTCTGAAAGCAGTACGGAATACGCTGTCGCCATCTTTGCCTGTTGATAGTTGATTACCGTTAGCGTCATAAACTTTAAAAGGTTTTTCTCCTTGATTAAATTGAATAGAATCTCCTTCTGCTTCAATAGTCTTTTTTCTATATTCTTGTTCTGTTAAAGGTCTGAATCCTCCTTGTCCATCGGACACATACAAATCTTTAAAAGTTCCTGTACCTCCCTCTTCAATAGCCTTTCGCCTATCTTTGGTATCTCTACGTCTTTTTTCTTCTCTTGCTTCTTTAGCTTTTCTCTTATTTTCTAGCTCTGCTTCTCTAGCTGCTTTTTCTGCTTTTGCTCTGTCTGCTGCTGCAGCCTCTCTAGCTTCTCTTCCAGCTTCCCATTCTGCAGCTTCTCTTTTTTCTTTTCTCTCTTTTGCTTTATATTTATTTATTTCTATGGTTGACATATTGGCAAACATCGCATTGCGTTCAGCATTAGGTGACTGCACGTTTGGTCTAACATTTTCTTGATAATTTTCAATATAAAATTGTTGAGCCGCTAGTCCGGCAGCATTAGCTTCGGCCAAACTGCCATTGTTTTTTAAAACTTCGCTTCTTGCTTGAAGTCTTTTCCTTTCGGCTTCCTTTAAAGTTTTAATATCTTCCCTTCGTAAAGCTCTATTCTCTACTGCTTGATATTCATTCATGCGAGCATTAGCTCTTTTAACTTCTTGATTATAAAGAGTATTATCTCCTGGTTTAGATGAGTTGTTTGATCCAAGGCTGTGATCAAGAAATTCTGCAAGATCAACAGAACCAGAACCATCTGAATCATAAAAAAGATCATCGGCAAACTCCTCTTGTTCTAATCTTCCATTTCTATTTTTATCTAGAGCAACAAAGCGTTGTATTATAGCATTTCTACTTGCCTGACCCCCTTCTTCAAGATAAACAACGCCGCCTTGACTATATCCTCCAACACCATTATTAATAGCCTTAAGTAATGGCAGATTGTTTTGCGTAGCTTTCTTATTTATAACAAACTCACCAGGAGTCAACATAGCAGGAACAGTGTCAGTACCTTGAGGTTGGAAATTAACTAATTGACCCTGACTAGCATAAATCATTCCTCCTGTTTGAAGTCCAACAGGATCTACAGGCTTCTCTTTTGGGCCTCCAATGCTTTTGTAATAATCAAGACTAGGTAAAGATCCTACTTTAAATAAAGCTCCCAGCTCTTCCATACCTTTTTTTGCTTTTTTATAAATATCTCCATAACCAGCAAAATTGTATAGTTCTGTTAATCTTGTATTATAGTCTGGAGTAGGAGGATCTCTATCATACAGATAGTCAACACCCTTCCATGGAACTATTTTCTTTCGATCTTTTTTCTTTTTGTCTTTATTACCAGCAGGCTGTTCTTCGAACCCTTCTGGAGGTTGAGAGATATCAGTATTAGCACCAGGCTGGCCTCCAAACCACAGCTTAACATCATCCATACTTTGTAAAGTATTTGCCATCATTTGTTGACTATACAAAGGTCTGCCATTAGGTCCGTCAGTAGCTCCCATAAATCTTGATTTGATAGCATTAATTAAAATTTTTCTATCTGTAATTTCATCAAATTTATTATAGGGATTAAATGCCATTTCGACTACTTGTTGAAGATTTTCAAGTGTTGGAGGCGACTTACTGTCAGTAACCTTTCCATCAGAAGTTGGTGTAGCGAAAGTATCTCCATCTCCTATAATAGTTGATAAATCTAACTTATCATCAGCACTAAGTTGCCCTTGCTCTCCACTCAAAAATCTGTTAGCTCTTTTACCTCCTCCTATGGCCCTAAACATAGTTAGAGTTTGTTGTTGAAGAGCTCTCCAATCAAAGTTAGGTTTATCTAGATCTTCTAATTTTAAATATCTAGTTATTGCATTAGTATTTGATTCAGCTATTTGACCAAATGCTGCGCCAGCACCGTATGACAAAACTTCCGCATTGTTATACAGGTCATAGGCATTTAAATTTGGAAAATTGCCTTCGGTTACTATTTTATTAATATTTGTATAGTAGCTGTCTAGTTGACCAGATAAAATACTGCTAAGTTGTTTAATTTGGTCTTTATTTGTTAAATTTTGTAAAGGTACTCCGAATTGAGCTCCAAAATTATAAGGAGCACCAGCGCCGAATAAACTAAATGCAGTATTAGCAATAGTCTCAAAAGCTGGTTTAAGATATTTCATGTTAGAAAGATTAGAAGTAAACTCCTTAGTATTAGCGACCTCGCTACCCGCCTTACTTCGGGCCGTATTCTGTCCCTTTTCTAATTCTTCTGCTACATAATCTAAATACTCTGTAAAAGATGTCTTTTTAGCATTAGTAGGTACGTTTGTAGCTGTAGCAGGATCTAAAAATGTTTGACCATATTTTTTCAAGAAAGACAGTGGCTCTAAACCTTTATTGCTTCCAGATATAGTAGTACTCATAACATTAGCAGCAGCTGCTCTACTTCCTGCAGCAGCCGCTATTCCTTGTTCTAATACTTTTCCTAAATATTTTTTAACATCAGTATTTTGAAATTGTTTTTTAATAAAATTTGGCTTAACTACGGCGTCACTATTAAAAGCCTGTTTGTTAGCAAGTAGACTTATGTCTGCTCCGGCGTCGAAAGTTTTGTAAGGATTGGACACATGATCAATGGCATTTAATACATATCCTGGTCCTCCTAAAACATCTGATAATAATTTTTCAGGATTTGAAGGAGCTCCCAAATTAGAATCCCACAATTGACCATCGGTTTTAGTATAAGATAAGAAGTAAGGTATGTCGACCTTTTGTTGTTTTCCGTGAACCGGTATAGTTAAATCAAAAGCTCCTTTTTTCAGAGGTAATCGCTCTCCTTTTATTTTGGATATTTTGTCTTTTTCTTCTTGTTGTTTTTTGTTAAAATCAGTGTCTAGATCGGATGCATTAATATCACTCGTCCAACCAAAATCTTTGGTTCCGATGATCCTTCCTGCAGCATCAATTTGAGACAGATTAATAGGTTTTCTTGTGTAGTAAGAACTATTATCTTTTGATGTCTGTCCTCTGTCAAACATATTTTTTAAAGTCGTCCCAAACTCATTTTCAAATGCTAGATTTCCTCCACCATAAACATTAATAGATCCATCGTTTGCATCTAAACTACCTAAGTTTTTAAACTCTCCGTTAGGGAAATTGTAAGAGAGAAAAGGACTATTAGAATTATATAACTGATTTAGGCGATTAATAATGTCATTTTGTGAAGTGTCTGCTACAAAAGCAGCATCTCTCATAGCCAAAGTATCTTTTAAGAGCTTTCTTTGATCTTTGAGTCTGTTTAGACCTTCGGTATATTTATCAAAAGTTTTAATAGCGACGTTACTATTGTCTACGTCCGATCCTATGAAAACTGAAGAACCAATTTTCTTAGACTTTCCAGCTCCAAATTCAGCTATATTCTTATCTGAATCAGAGTACCCCAATAAGGCAGAAGCAAACATACTAGGTAAATAACCAGTACTTCCTTGCTGAAATAAGCCCAAACCAGCATCAGGATCCGCTATTCTGGAAACTAAATTACTTAGAGTTACCATAGCAATATCGTTGAAAAAACCTTGCCTAAATTCTGTCTCAATACTAGGATTAGCAACAGTAAGATCTTGTGTATTTGTAGGTACTTTTAGTTTTTTGCCACTCACCCCTGTATATTGTAAATAAGAACCAACTTTTTTAGGAGTCTTGATATTTAAGTATTCAGGTTTTATTGCAGCATAGGCTTGCTTAAGCTCTTTCAATCCCTTTCTGTCTAATTTTTCTGATCTTTCTGGCCAGTGGAAAAAAGGAAAGGATAATACTTCTGGAGTTCCTATATTTGCAGTACGTTCTCCTACCTTGGTACTAATACCAGAACTATCTTTAGCAAATGATATTTTGGCTCCAGTTAAAATAGAACCTTGATCAGATATACTAAGAATTTTTTCACTATTGTAATAAGGAATCTCTTGAGATCCAACTCTTCGATTATCTTTGTCTAATCCAACATTATAGTCTCCACCAATTTCAATCTTGGCGCGATCGTCTCCAAAAGTAACCTTTCCGTTAGCAATTTTGTGTCCTACAGTAAGTCCTTTATAGCCTGTGTATATTTTAGGTGTTGGAGCACCATCAAATTCATCTTTGGTTTTGGGTGTGACAGCAGTCTCTTTCCATATATCGTCCGCGTTAGGACTACTACCTACTACATGACCCCCAGTAGCATAGTAAGATACTCCTCCTCCTTTAGAGTAGCCATTATTAATTGCTTCTAGTATAGGTCTATGTTTTTGTGTGGCAGATCTATTTATTACAAATTCGCCTGGAGTAAGCATAGCAGGAACTGTATCCGTACCTTTAGGACTAAAGTCTATGGCGGTTCCTTGACTAGCATAAATAATACCACCCGCAGCTTTGTTGTCAGGTTGTTGTCCTGCCGTTCTAATTCCATCTACCATATCCTGAATTTGTTTTTCATCAAATTTAATAGTAACACTTTCTAACGCTTCCTTAATTGCTTCAGAAGTGTCTTTGGCTATTTTTGAAGCCAGTTCATCATTAAGTCTAGCAAGTTGCACATTTGCTTGAGCTTGTACATTTATAGCTTTTTGATAAGTAGCAATAGCTTTAGCCGTAGCCGGATCTAGTGATGGATTCCTCATAGCATCAATAACATCACTAAGCATAGGAGTCATTCCTACGCCACTTTCTCTCAACATGGTTTCAAGAGCACTAGCTCTTAGATTATTTGATTGTTGATTATCTCCTAAAAATGGACTAATTTCTTTTAGTAAAGATAAAGCATTACCTCTTTGATCTGCGAATGCTTTTTGTGCTTCTCTTTGAGCATCTCTAGGATTAGCTCCGCTTCTCAGAGCTTTTCTATAAGCTTTTTGAGCTGCTGTACTCTGTTGAATAGATATGGATTGCCCGCTAATATATCTTTGTAAATCAGCAAAAGAATTATTTAAATCTTTCAATTGTTCTGGAGTACTAGTTACTAATTTTTCTATAAAAGTAACTTTTCCTGCTTGATCTTGCTGAGCTTTTTGTATTTTATTTAATGCTGCTGAAGCCAAATTAGAATCATTGGCTAAACTTTCAAGTGCCGCTCTAGTTTCATTTATCTGAAAGTTTGTTTTAGCTAATTCTTGAGTGGTTTTAATTACGGCCGCAGAAGCGTCAGGAGCATTAATATTCTCTCCGGCAAAATCTCTATCTGCTTGTTGACGTTCTCTTCTAGATTCTAATAATCTTAGCGAATTAGTAATATCTACAGGATCAGTAGTTCCCCCTGTTCTAGACCTAATATCTCTGTCTCGTTCTCTCTCCAAAGTATTTAGATCTACATCCTGACCAAGAGCGCTAGCTAAATTAATTTGAGCATCAAACAATATGCTGGTTGCTTTTCTTAGACGATTTGCAGATTCCAATTGAATCTCTGTCATTTTATTGATAGCACTAGCATAAGAATTTAATGATGCTTGCCATTGATTTAAGGCATTAATAGCGGTTTTTCTAGCTTGAGCAGATGTGCCTATTAAATCGTTTAGTCCTGATATTTTTTCCGTTAACTCTTGTAAAGATATAGATCCTTTGTCTGTTTCGTTAGTAATATCTCCTACAGCTTTAGCAATTTCTCTAGCTAGTTTAGACGTTAAAGAAGCAGGAAGACCTAGATTCTTTAATTCCTCTTGAACAGCTCTGCTGACTCTACCTTTTGCTACTTCTGGATTATCTCCTTCATTACTCAAAACATTATTAATAGTTTTAAGTAAACTATCTTCTAGGGCTGGCCCAAGCTGTAATAAACCCCTAACAAGGCCAGAATCTCCACCAAATCTATCAGCAGCCATGCCACTAGCTCTACTGAAATCAGCATTACTGTATCCTAAAGGATTTTCCAAAATATTTGCGTCACGAGATGAGAAATTTCCTATACTAGCAGAACCACGCAGGGAGTTTATTGTTAGTTCTAAATTTTTATCGAATTCACCTAAATTAAAATTAGCTCTAGAAATATTTTGATCCATTGTGCTAAATAATCTTTTAAAACTTAAAGAAAGTTCTTTAGATATCTTATTAAGATCATTAAGCGATTTGGTATTAATACTAATATTAATTTGTTCTCTAGCTCTTTCAGCAGCAGCTTGTTGTATGAATTCACCCCTTTGAGCAGGGTCGGTGATATTCTGTAACGCTTTTTGTACAGAAAGGTCAGCTAAGGCTAGATTTTCAGAAAATTTAAGTAAAGTGGGATCTGATACCAGTTCTTCATAAGTTTTTCCTGAGTCAACTAAAGATTGTATAAATTGTCTAGTTGCTTGAGTAGTCTCAGCAAATAACTTAGCGTTCTCTCTAGCTATTCTGGGTCGTTCTTTATCAAAATTTGATTCTCTCTTACTAGAAAACATTAAACTTTCTAGAAAAGGTATAACTCCTTGATTGTTTAAGATATCTCCTCTCTGTTTAGCTTCTTCGGAGGAATTAAGAATATCAAATATATTAAGTAATCCAATTTTTGTATTTTGTTCATTACTAGCCGCCAACTTTCTTGTCTCGCCGCTAATAGTGCTTAATTCCGCTTGAACTACATCTAAAGCGGCAGCATTTGTAGCATTTTTAGATAATTCTTCAAAAGCTTTATTTATTTTTTCTGCTGACTCTTCAATTTTGCTTCTACTAAGTTTGTCCGCAAACTCGATTGCTGCGTTTTTTGCATCAGCAAATGCCTTGACCATAGATATTGCGCCAGCAGCAACACCAGCAATAGGACCGGCAATACTGCCTACAGCAAGACCAGTAGAAATTGCTCCTGCTCCTCCTTGAACTAATGCCTGACTAGATGCTCCGCTAGCACTAGTAGGTTCTCCTCCAGCAAAAAAGTCTGTTATCATAGGAAGAGCTAAACTAGCAGCAATACTAGCTTGAGTTCCACCCATACCTTTAAGTCTGGCGCCAAAACCTTCTCCTGTAGGTAGTCCTTTGGACTTAGCTAATTGTGTCGTAATTTTTCGTCTTTCCTGAATTTCTTGATTTGCTAATTTTTTAGCTTCTGCTGCTGTATATTTTGCAACACCGGCCGTCGTTTTTTGAGATAAAAGCTGTTGCGTTCTAAGCTTTCGCATTCTAGCATAAAAAGCTTTGGATTGATTAGCATCCATTTCAGTTTCAGATATATATCTTTGAATATCAGAACCTTGAATACCCGACGCTTTAAGATCAGCGCCAGAAACCCCTGTTACCGATCTGGTTGCGTCAGAAAAAGCCTGGTCTCTAATTCCGGCAATATCTTCAGCTGTTAAATTATTTCCTTGGGTTGCTGTAGCTTTTTTTATACGTGCGTGAGCTAAATGTTCTGCTTGATTTAAAATATCTGCTTGTCGAGAAGCAGTATTTGCTCCACCTTTGGTAAAAGCCTTCTCTAGTCCTTGTCTTTTGGTAATGTTATCTTGTGCTTCAGTTTGAAGATTTATTAGATTTTTAGTCAAAATACCTATCTGAGTAGATGATGCTCCTGCTGCTTTAGCTTTTTGCAAGTCTGCTTTGGCAGCATCAATTGCTGTTTCATAACTGACTCTACCTTGATTAGCAACTATACCAGAAGTTGCTTTCGATTGAAGTCCCAGCTCTTCTAGAACAGATACAATTTCTTCTAGTCCTTGTCTGGCGGTATCGGGAATAGCTACAGTAGATCGTTCAATAACGTCTGGTTTCAGAGGCACTCCTCCTCCATTAGAAAAACCAAACCCAACAGCTCCGCCTTTATTAAAGCCTTGAAGTTTGTCTGCTTTATTAAGAGAATTGAGTTTAAAGGACCCTAGACTTTTGGCAGCTTTTCTATTTATTACAAATTCACCAGGAGTCAGTAAAGCCGGTACTGTGTCCTTGACGCTACCACCACTGGCCATCATTTCATACTTGCCATCAAATGGGATTGAATATCCTTTTTCTATTGCGTCTTTCTTGCTTTTGACACCAAAATTTGCTTTTAATTGATTTAAAGAATAACTCTGTCCCTTTACTGGCTGAGCGGCAGCAGTAGCGGCGGCAGCCTGTTGTTTTTTATTTGTAGGCAATAAATAAGCACTTCTGTCATTTCTAATTTCACCTACAATTTCATTTAGAGCTTTTGCTTCTAGAAATCTGGGCTCTGAGGCTTTCTTTGAAGCCTTAGCATCAACCCATTGGTCTGGCAGATTTGGAAAATTATCTTTAAGATTAGGACCAAGGCCTTTAGGAAAATCAAAATTTGTTCCAGGCTTACGTTCGAGATATTTACCTGTGATACCAGTTAATACATCTTCAAACAAATTACCAATAGCTGCATCGTTTACACCCTGAAGAAAATCTTGTTTATTTTTTTTATTGACTGCTGTAAAGTTCATGCCTAGATCTGAAGATAATCTACCTCCGGCTAAATTTACAGCTTTAACCAACCCATCGTCAAGAGCATCCTTAAATTTCTTATTAGTGTCCTTGCTTAAGCCTTCTCTAGTAGTACTAATATTCTTGGCAAAATTTCTTGTAAAAATTTTAGGATTTAACTCTTCTGTTGCTGGTTTCTTTGTTGTTCCTTCTATGCCAAGAGATTTTCTTATCTTTCCAAGACTAATGGGTATCTCAGTTGTTTTTGGTGATGCGGTCTCGAAAACAGCTGCTCCAACATTTACTGCTCCTCCTTGAAGCTGTTTTATAAAACCTCCACCAGCAAATTTTTGTACTTTTCCTCCTCTACCATATTTATTCATTCTTCCTAATCTAGAAGCACCAATAGTTTCAACTGCTTTTTTTCTAATGACAAACTCACCTGGCGTTAGCATTGCTGGCACAGTATCTCTATTACCCTGACCAGGAACCAAACCTCCTGTAGCGAAACCACTAGGAGCCCCAGACATCCTTGAGCCAAAACCTCTAGCCCCACCACCTCTTTGTATACCTCCGGCAAATCCAGCAGTAAATTGTGTAACCGCAGAAAGACCTTTGGCAGCCCCCATGATAGCTAAAACAGGTAGAACACCTTTAACGCTATCTGCAATTTTAATTAAAGCACTAGCTAAACCTAAAGCTCCTTTAGCTATTGTTTGAAAACTATCACTTCCTCCTATCTCTCTAAACAGTCCTAAAAATTCTTCTCGAACTTTAGATATTTGATTGGCTAAACTTAATTGAGCAATTGCTGCGTCTTCCGCTAGAGAAGCTTGACCAGCATTAGCTACTCCTAAAGCTCTTTGAGCGGTAGCAAACTGTTGAATAAGAGGAATAACTTTACCAATTTGACGGAAACCACCAAGCTCTTCTACAATATTTGAAAATGAAATATCTCTAGGGTCTAATTTTCCAAGACCTTGACTTAATAATTGAATAGCTTTAAATGGTCCAACAAATTTACCTTCTAAGTCTGTAAGAGTAACTCCAAACTCTTTAAGAGCTTCTATTGTAGAGCCTCTTTGTATTCTTGTAAAAATAGTTCTTAAACCTGTCGCAATAGTTTCTGCACTTTCACGAGTAGTAGCTCTAACACTAGTAAATACTGCAATGAATTCGTTAAGAGCGTCCGTACCTTCACTTACTCCTTTACTAGCATTAGCAAACACACCACCAGTTCTACTAATAGCTTTGATAATATCTCCTGCTTCAACAGCAAAACTAGCCGCAACAGCATTAATACTACCCAAGGCTTTGCCTAAGTCATTAGAGCTAATACCAAACTGACGCATCAACGCAATACTACCTTCGACAGTATTGTTAAGATTATCAAAAGAAGGAGCCAAAGCACTAAGAGCTAATGCTTCTAATGCTTTTTCTGTTTCTCTCGCATTTAAACCAGCCTGAGCCAACGTAACAGAAACTTGACTTAATTCTTGAGAAGTAACACCCAAACCAGTACTAAGTTTGGTGATAGAGGTTTGTAGTCTACCTAAAGACTGAGCACTATCTCCGGTGACCTGTTGTAATCTAATAAATTGTTTTTCAAATTCTATAAAAGAGCTAACGCCAGTAGTAATGGCATTATTTAATTTAAAAACAACAGCAGTTACAGCACTAAATGCAGCAAATCTTCTAATGGCCAAACCTGATTGTTTGCCGAACTCTTCCATTTCTGTTCTAGAAGATGCTAAAGATTTACTAACGCTCTGCTGTTTGCTAGCTAGTTGAGCAGAAGCTTGGGTGGCTTTATTAATAGAAGCACTAACCTGATTAGCATTAATACCATTAATTGCTGTGCCTAAACTACTAATAGCCTTGGCTGCATTTCTGCTAGTAACAGTTGTAGTATTTAATGTTTTATTAAGGGCTTTTAGTCCAGCATTTAGTTTTGCTATATTAGTACTACTATTTTTTGCTACTGTTAAATTAACATTAGCATTAATATTACCCAATTGTGATTTAATATTTTTTATCACAGGCTTAAGATTAGACGGACCTCTAAGATTAAGCTGTGCTGTCAAGTTAAAAGCATTGGCCATTTAAGTATATATCCTTAATCCTTATACAAAGAGATCCCACTGCGTGTGGGATCCCTTATATAAAAAGCAACACTATAATATACACTAAATTAAGCTGATTCTTCCTTTTCTGCTTTATCTTCTTTAGATTTTTTAGATTTGGAAGATTTAGCCGTAGGAGCCTCTTCTTTTTCGGTAGAATCTTCGGCTGTTTCAGCAACAACTTCTTGTTCTTCCTCTAAAATAACAGGCTTTCCATCATCATCCAAGAAAGGTTCTGCCTCAACGACATATTCGCCCTCAGCATCAACGATATTACCAAATCTATCAACAAAATTACCCTCTTTGTCGATATATCTACCACTCTCATCAACCAAACGCCCTTCAGCATCAACAAATTCTCCTTCTTTATTTACAAGTCTAAGACTTTCATCTACAAACTTATATTTTTTAAGGAATTTATTTTCTGGTAGATTATGCTCATAGTCATTATCTAAACCATAAATCATATTGGCTAAATGCTGAGCTCCCAAAATAGCAACTTCTTCACCAGACCTATTTAAGTAATCTTCCATACTAGCAAAACACGGTTGTTTTGTTTCGTTGTCTACGACACAGGCAGATACTAAATAATTAAATCTAGCATTATCAGCTTGACCCTCCGCACTATGATTGTCTAAGCTAGTTCTAACGCTTACCAAAGTTCTAATTTCGTCACGAACGGTTTTCATTCTCAAGGCTAATTCTCTAGCTTGAGTAAGGCCGAAACCGCCTTTAGCTAATTTCTTTTCTCCGTCTAATAGCTCTCTTTGGAGAGTGTCGAATTTAAGCTGTTTGTCGTCGTCCCATAAGCCTTGATCTTTCAATAGATCTTCTAATTTGGCCCTAACGACACTCTTAGATTTTACAGCATCAGTAAAAGCCTGATTATAAACTTTCTGAGCTTCTCTTTGGTCATGCAAAGAAGGGTTCTTAACTAAGAACTCTTTATCAGTCCCTTCGATGTCTACATTAAATGTTTTTGTCTTCATCTTCTCTCCTGTCCTGATTTATGTTAAATTTATAGTGATACTTTTCAACGCAAGGTGTTTTTTTGGGTAAAGAATTATTTCCAAATATTAAGTCTTCTAATTCTTCTGTTGCCAACCTTATTTGATGATTTCCGTTGTTTAAAATTTTAGTTCTAACATCATCCCATAATTCTGCATAATGGTCGCTACTATCTAGCACTTCTCCAAAAGCTTCCTCAAACCTAGCTAGTGAGCCTATCATGGTGGTTCTAATTCTTGTTTCGATTTTTTTTACTATCTCTGGTCTATTTTTTTTATAACTCATTTTAGAAATTCTTTCTTACGTTTAAAGAAGCCTTTTGTTCTGGTATTAATACTGTTTTTGTAGTATTTAGCTCTTCTACAGATACAGAGCCTTGTTTTTCCATTTGGCCAATATTAGACTTAAGCATTTGTTTTGCTAAAGGATTGTTCATGTCATGAATATCTAATAAGTCTTGTTTATCTTTAGCCATCATATATACTTCTCCTGCTCCTTGAAGTCTTTTATTCTGGTTGTCTAAATCAGATTGTTTTTTCTTTCTAGCGTTATCTCTTTTTTGTTTTATCATCCAGCCATCAAGCAAATCATGATCATCAATAATTTCTTCACTAGGAGACTCTGGATGCTCATAAACACTGTCATACATCTTACTGGTGTTTACCAAGTTTCTTTGTTCTTCTGACCATTCACACACAGGTCCAGCAAATACATTTTGTTTGTCGGCATTCCAATAAGATCTCCATATGTCGCTTTTTGCTATATCTCTGTACTGGTTGTTATTAATATGATATTTATTGATCTCGCTAACTAATTGATTAAATTTATTGTATGATTGTGGAGACTTGTGCTCTTTATTATTAAATACTTTTTTATTATTACAATATAAAGAATTTACTATTAGATATTCTTGCTTAATACCTTCGGCATATCCTTCTAGTGTGTGTGTTTTAAATTCTTGCTTTTTAGCATATATTTGATTTGTTTGTCTTTCCAAGTTCCTAATCATCTTTCTGTTACGTTCTATGCTTTT
>Ga0315315_10000008_pt1 | contig 153375 bp, 134 predicted proteins | sample M140m3416metaG_FD_203699 | JGI IMG/M metagenome (GOLD analysis project Ga0315315, IMG submission 203699) | Ammonia-oxidizing marine archaeal communities from Monterey Bay, California, United States - M1 40m 3416 | ecosystem: Environmental > Aquatic > Marine > Intertidal zone | place: USA...
AGCCTAGCACCGAGAAAAAGGAAGAGCCTAGCACCGAGAAAAAGGAAGAGCCTAGCACCGAGAAAAAGGAAGAGCCTAGCACCGAGAAAAAGGAAGAGCCTAGCACCGAGAAAAAGGAAGAGCCTAGCACCGAGAAAAAGGAAGAGCCTAGTACCGAGAAAAAGTAATTTCTCAAGGAACAATATAATGTTGGAAAGTCCCGCAACCCCATCTGGATTATCCATTGGCTTTTCCTCGACTATAGAAAAAGATGCAAAGCCGAAAAAGAAGGTGGAATGGTCACCTGAAAATGAAAAATTATTAGTAGAATGGTGCGATGTAGCACAATGCTACAAATGGTTAAACTCGCGAGCTCATAATAAATTTTCGCGAATGAATACGTGGTTTACCATTCCAGCTATTATTTTTTCAACGATTAGCGGTACAGCGTCATTTGCACAAAGTAGTTTAACAGACAATCAAAAGGTATACGCACCTATGGTGATTGGTTCTGTGAATATTCTTATTGGTATTTTGACTACGATTCATCAATATTTGAAAATATCTGAATTAAACGAAGCTCATCGTGTATCTTCGATTGCGTGGGATAAATATGCGCGCAATATACGGATAGAATTATCCAAATCTCCCGATGAACGACCCGATGCAGGTGTGTTTTTAAAACACAATCGTGATGAATTCGACCGTTTGATGGAAACAAGTCCTTCCATACCGGAACCCATTATTGCTGAGTTTATGTCTACGTTTACAGGAAAGACAGAATCTGACCCAGAACGAAAAAAATTAATCAAAGATCGGTTTGCAAAATTGAAAAAACCAGACATATGCGATATTATCATTTCTGCGGATGAAACTCGTCATCATTGGTATAAAGAGGCAGAATTAGCTTTGGGACTAAATGAACCAACTGAACTTGAAATGCGCGCAGAAGACGATCTGTTACAACGTCAAGCTGACTTACGATTGAAAGAACAAGAATTACACGATAAAACCCGTGAAATAGAGGATCGTGAATTGCGTGAGGCCGATATTCGTAGACAACGTATGCAAGAAGAAGAGGTAAAAGTGCAACAAGCAAACATACAATTGAATGAGTATGTGGTTTTATTCAATAACACCCATGGACGAAAACCACACGGTGAAGAAATCGAGGAACACTTTCGTGAACAAATAGAAGATGTGTACATTCAAATGTATTTGAAACATTACGGTGCGGACGTGGTTTAAATTCTTGAAAAAACAATACCGATAAATGAATAAAAAACAAACAATAATATTGTTTTTTATTTTCAATGGGCAAGGACAATTATATAACTTCTAAATCCTGCAATTTCCAATATTCACAACCACCATTCGGCAAAGGTCGCTTCACAATAAAGGGGATTTTTTTGTGATTGAATTCCTCTAATGCGATTAAATATCCGTCAATAACGTTGTCTGGAATAGGAACAACTGGCTTTGCGCCCATATTTAACTGTTTTGCACGTTCTCCTAAAATACGTGCTCGTTCATATTTGGTCAATATCGGAACAGTAAGATGTAAAGAGTCTACAATAACACCTTGTTCATTGCGAACTACGCGAGACAATGCTTCAACTTCTTCATTATTATGGACTTTTAACTCTGGATGATGTTCCGAAATAATATTCGTTTTGAGACTACTGTCTAATTTTTGCAAATAATTTTCATCATCATCATCATCATCATCGCTATAATCATTCATATCATTATCATAATTAGAATGAAGGAAATCCGTATTTTCTTCATTTACGCCAACTTCCATTGCACTGTTGCGTGGTTCATCGTCATCGCTAATCAATGAATTGACGTCATCATCACTGTCTTCTGGTCCAGTTGTAGGCGGAGGAGGTTTTACACCGTCATCGCTAATCAACGAATTGACGTCATCATCGTCACTGTCGTCTTCGCCAACCGGTGGAGGAGGCGGTATTATATCGTCATCAGAAGAATCGTCATTATCTTCCGGTTCAGAATCGAGAAGATCGTTCAAGTCTTCGTTTTCAGAATGATGAGGCATAATTATTTGTATATAAACGCTGGATATTTCTAAATCATTTGTTAAATGATTTAAAAATCAATTTTATAACACCGATGGAGATTTAAATCCGCGCATCCACCAAAAGTGGATACACGTTTTAATTCATTTATCGGTTACGGTGTAAAAAAGAATAGTATTGAATTGCAATATTTGCAAATAGTCAACATCATTTTAATCAGTTTTCCATACTGTATCACAAGTTGCACACAAATACAAATACTTCATATTCTCATCATCATACCGAATATACAAGACCTCAGCTTTCTTCTTGGGCTTATCAACATTTGTTTTACACGCGGCATTGGGACAATCCACATTATAAATTCTGGGTAATGTAGGATCCAATTTGGTATATTCGTTAATAATATGACTGTATTTTTGTTCCCCGCGTTTGATTTGTGTGGTTAAAACACAAGTATTTTCGGCATTTTCCGTTTCATCTACGTGTCCGCAATTGCGACAATAATACGACAATTTATTGCCGTTTTCTTCATTGACGCCGATATAATACATGTTGTCGCATGTTGTGCAGAATTTCATAGTTAATAAATGCGTATAAATTTGTGTATAACATTGTGTTTATGTTCTTTCAATCAATTTTGTTGAAACGAAATCAATAAACAATAACGAAAACTATCTAAATAAATCTCTACAGATATATGGTTATGACTGCAAATCGTGCAACAAAATTGATTTAGAGAAAGGAAATAAATGTAGGAGTATCTTATACTCTACAATGGATGAGAACGCTGATATATCAAATACGGTCATATCTTCTGATGAAAATCAGAATATAGTCGTTCCATCTCCAGTAAGGAATTTCACAAAATTAAAGGATTTCTTAATACATCATAAATATGTAAAACGACCGAACAGTTCTGGTCCAACACATACGCGCATTGGTGATGAAAAATCTAAAATATATGGCGGTTCGTATGATATTCCTCCTGAACAGCGAAACACATTCTGGAAATTATATCATAAAGAAATCGTCGCCAAAAACAAGGTCGAATATTTGACCGAGAAGCAAAGTATTGATGGAACATCACCAATTGCAGTCGATTTAGATCTGCATTTTGCACTTGATTTACCCGAACGCGTTTATACGCAAGAACATTTGGATGATATGGTCGATGTCTATTTAGCGGAATTGAAAGATATATTTCAATTTGACGCAGATACGCAATTTAACATATATCTATTCGAGAAGGACACCATAAATCGTGTGAAAGAGAAGAACATTACAAAGGATGGGATTCATATGATAATAGGCATTCAAATGGATCATAATGCACAAAAATTGTTACGAGAGCGCGTGAAAGAAAAGGTGGCGGAATGTTGGGGAGATTTTCCTTTGGTCAATACGTGGGATGATGTATTTGACGAAGGTGTGACTATTGGGTATACCAATTGGCAGTTATACGGATCGTGCAAACCCAAACACATCGCTTACAAATTGACGAATGTGTATGAAGTGAGTTATGATCCAGAAGATGGGGAATTTATTAACAATCGAGGTGTTCCAGCGGAATACTTGACTGCTGAGAAATTTCCACAATTGTCTGTTCAATATCAGAATCATCCACATTTCTTCTACAAGACACATTTTATGATGTTGCTTGATAGTTTGAATGCTGTCTCCGAAATAAATCAAGCGCGTAGACGAACACCTGTTCCTGGTCTCACAAACGAAGACACTTTTGAATTTGGTCAAGGTAGTTGTTCAGCTGAAATTCGAAAAATAACAACCCGCGAGGATCTAGAGAATTATTTAAATAAGTGGTTGGATGCAATTACTTCACGTGAATACAAAATGCGTGAAATATATGAATATACATCGATTTTACCGGAAGCATATTACGGAACCGGATCTTATGCAAAGTGGATACGTGTTGGCTGGGCGTTAAAGAATACATCGAATAAATTATTGATTGTATGGATTGCATTTAGTGCAAAATCGAGCGGCTTTGATTTCCAAAGTATTCCCGATTTATGTGATCAATGGGATGGATTCGATAAAAAGGCGACTGCTGGAGGCGTTACAAATCGTTCGATCATATTCTGGGCAATGCAACATAATTCTGACGGAGCAACTGCGGTGCGTAAAAATACAGTATCTTATTATGTGGATTTGACTATCAATTCCGTTTCAGCGAATAATATAGCGAGTTCTATTGCGAATGCAAAGGGTGCGGGTGATTATGATTTGGCGGTTGTATTGCATCAAATGTATAAAGACGAATATGTCTGCGCTGATGTAAGAAATGGAACTTGGTATTATTACAAGGACCATCTTTGGAGACAACTTGACTCAGGAACATATTTGAGAAAAGCCATTTCGAATCAATTGCGCGAATTGTATGAAACTCGGGCCAGTGAGCTTATTAATTATATGGGAACTTTGGAAAATGATAGTGACGAAGACAAGCGAAAACACACGAAGGCTCGCATTGAAACTGTGTTGAAAATTGTTCAGCGTTTGGGTCAAACTAGCGACAAGAAGAACATTATGCAGGAGGCTCGTGACTTGTTTTATGATCCCGAATTTTATGAGCGATTGGATAGTAAGCCATATTTATTGTGTTGTAAAAATGGTGTAGTTGATTTTAAAGAGAAGTTGTTTCGCAAAGGTCTCCCGGAAGATTATTTGACGAAATGCACTGAGATCAACTATTACCCATTGTCTTATTCCAGACACACTCCCTATATTGGTTTATTGGAGGATTTTATGGCGAAGCTCTTTGTAAAAGACGAATTGCGCGAATATATGTGGAATCATTTATCATCGGTTTTGATAGGCATGCCGTCATTGAACCAAACGTTCCATAATTATATCGGGTTTGGACAAAATGGTAAATCTGTATTGACCGATTTAATGACGCAAACAATGGGTAGTTATAAAGTGGCTGCACCGATTTCGCTCATTACACAGGGTCGTGGAAAGATTGGCGGACTAGCTCCGGAAGTGGTTGCATTGAAGGGTGCCCGATATGTAGTAATGCAAGAGCCCGAGAGCACAGATGTTGTTCACGAAGGTCCAATGAAAGAGTACGTAAGTGGTGTAGAGACCATTGTCGCTCGTGCTCCTTATATGACGGAACCTGTCCGATTTCAGCCTCAATTTGCATTGGTCGTATGTTGCAACCAATTTATGACTGTTCGCACTCAGGACCACGGAACTTGGCGTCGTTTCCGCGTTGTTCCCTTCGAATCACTATTCACTCCCAAACCAGTGGAAGGTGACGCAGAGAAGCCAAACCAATTCTTAATCGATGACGAATTGATTGGTAAATTCGCCCAATGGCGCGAGACATTCCTTGCGATGTTAGTTGAGCGTGCTTATGAAAATCAAGGACGCGTGACTGATTGCCCAATAGTATTGTCTGCAAGCAATGAATACAGAGAGCGTCAAGACTACCTTGCCGAATTCGTTCGAGATAAGGTGGTGAAATGCGATGGTTCTACTGTTCGCAAATCTCAGCTGTCGGAAGAGTTCAAGATCTGGTATAATATCAACTTTGGAACCAAAAACCCTAGACCTCAGAATTTGTATGATTATATGGATAAGCGATATGGACGATGTCGTAGTGGAATTTGGCGGGATGTGAAAATCAAGTTCCACGAAGAGGACGATGATTTTCAAGAAGTAGACATAGACAATAGTAGTATAGATGAATGTGATCTGAATGAAATTGAACTAAATGAACTGAACTAAATGAATAAAAGTATGTTTTACAAAAATAAAAAAGTTTATTTTTCTCGATTTTTGTAAATGTATTTCATAACAGAGAGAATATATAGTCGTAACGAAACTATATAATTGAAATTATACAACATTCAATTATATAATTAGAAGATTATTCAAAATGAACCTGTTTTTCTCCAACAGTTTCCTCCTTCACTATATTTCTATCTTCTCGCAACAAACTATGTTTTTCCCACAAGTCAATATCTTTTGCATATAAATTCTGTATTTTCTGTAGATTTTCAGGACTAATATTGCGCTTCGTCAATTTACAAGAGAATGTCGTTTTAGATCGATGTGATTGTTGCAATTTACCCCCCGGTAATTTTGGTAATTGGGTGAGAGGAAGATTGTATTCTGTGAGAAGGGCGTCAAAATCTTCTTGTATGTGTTCAAATAACAATATGTGTTTGCAATAATCCGAATAATAATGTTGATGTAAAAAATGATTATCCATATAATGAGGATTTTTTTTGATCATTTCAAGGCTATATTGTATCCAGTTATTGAGAGATTTTGCATTATAATTCGCATTTGGATTCATATTCTTTTTACAACTATTTAAAATAACTTCATGACGAAATTCCGACAACAATTTATTAAAAGGATTGCGAATCACACAAAATGCATTATTCCCAATAGGTTGAGGGGTATGCCACGCGTGAGCATTATTTTTCGTCTTTAATTTTGTATCATATTTTCCCCATTTTCGCATCAATGTAAGTCCCATTTCTTCAATGGATGTCCCTGCATTTTTAGGAATATGTAAAAATCTCAAAGTAGTTGGATTCATTAAGAACACACTTTTATCTTTAAAGAAGGTGTTCCACTCGCAAATTTGATGGTCTTCTTTTTTATAACTCAATTTATACACTGGAACTTTTCCGTTATTAAATGATGCAATCGCACATAAAGGTATTCCTTTATCACTTGTTTGGAAAATATGAGGCATTTGTGCAGACAATTGTTTTGTATCATTCCACATTTTACGAATATGTTTATCATTTTTATACATTTCATTGAATAGAAAATGAAACCAATAATATCTGTACCCATTTGCACCATTAGTCCTTTTTGTCCAGAAATTCATTGTTTTTTTATACCATCGTTGCACAATGTAATTTTGAGGAGTTCCATATAAAAACCAGCTCGAAACCAATCGCGACGGTTCGGGTTTACTAAATGCCCAAAAACCATTTTTGGTGTATTTAGGCAACCAATCGTCCAAAGATACGCGACAAAAACACGTTGCGTCTGTCCATACACCACCCCATTTTTGTAATAATGCTATGCGAATAACATCCGACATTGCTGTAACGGCTATATTTGAATTCGCACGAATATCGTCTATATCAATATAATCACCCAAGTTCGTATCATTTAATTCAACTATATTCCAATTCGGATTCATTGTTTTCCACGAATTCAAACATATTTTCACAATTTCGTGTGCATTTTCAAAACCCTGTGCCCAATAAATATAAATTGTTTTAATTAACATATTATACTTTTTGCAATGATTGAAAAAGGCCTATAATAACGCGATTATGCACAACAATAATATGATTATATCAAATCATATTATTCTTTATTTTGCGTATTTATAGGGTGTTTACACAATAGGGTAGCTAGCTTGCATTAACATACCACATTGACCTGCACCAGAGTTAAAGGATGAACCGCGACCCATACGAATATAACCATTATCACCCCAGGTAGGTCCCCACGAATTCTTCACCATATAAAAATCGACACCATCTAAAGATCCGTAACCAACCGCCAATACGCCGTGGTCTAATTTAGTTCCACAAGAACCAGTAAACACACCAGATTTATATAGCTGGAAATCCTTTTGGTCGGCTTGAATTGCAATCGAAACAGGCTGTTGCGCCAAAGCAGACATCATAGCAGCATCCGATTTAGCTGGGACATCCACAAACTTTGTAATATCACTATCTGCGACAATACTGCACGATGTATCACAAGTTCCAGCTGTTTTAGTCGTTCCAGACGTATATGGGTATGCTGTCTCTGTACAAAGACCACCATTCTTCTCAATCCACTTAAAAGCATTGTCCATTAACCCACCATTACAACCCATATCCTTACCACCATTCTTGCGATTATCACAATCAACCAATTGTTGTTCAGAAAAAGACTCTAATGTTCCGTGTGCGACATAATAGGCACCTTCTAAAGCACCTGTCGTGGAGAAACTCCAGCACGAACCACATTGACCTTGATCCTTCACTGGAGTAACTGCGCCACCCTTTACCCAATCAACTGATGATGGAGCGTCGCTTAGAACGTGTGCAGAACCAAAACAGTCCTTCACACAACGAATAGTATCAAATTTACTGTCTGCGTCATAATCCTTGACGCAACCAGATAAACATTTTACCTCTTCAATCTTGGTTTTAATTTTATCAACATTAATCTTTTTGAGATCAGGCTCACCACTTAACCCCAAAAAACGGCTAAACTCTTCACTATTCAAACCAGACAAATGGTTATGTCCGAGTGTATATGTGGAATTTTTGGAATTATGTTCAGTAATATACTTATCGTTGGAAAGCCAATTGGAATATACGTGCTCTTTATGAGTAGCATCAGTAGTTTCGATGCGGAAATCATTCATCCATTGGATGAAACGGTCTCCAAACTCAAGAGAGTGGGAAACCTGAAACAAAGCGACGGTGGAAAGTAAAACTAGACGGGCAAACATTTTATATATCTTATACACGCATTTTTATTATATGGTTTTCATTTATTATTTTTGAAATATTACGACCTGTTCGTGTTTTACAAACAAAATAAATGCACAACAGTTTAAAATCAAATAAGATAAAGATTTACACTGGTACTAACATATCAACATGTTCGGGTCATTGCAAGATATAGTCTCTATAAATTTGGTGTCTTCGTTGAAAACCGGGAATTTTATAGTAGACACAATTATTACAACATTCTGTATATCCGCATTTGGTTATATATATTCGAAATTTGAAATATTGAATCTAAGTGATTGTATTTATTATTTGGATATATCGCGGTTCTGGAAAAAAACATATACTCTCACACTGAGTGGCGAAACATATTCAAAACCATCTTATTTTGTTGAAAATAGCATATCAAACACATTCAGTAATACAGTCAAGGCCATTTTACATCATATTACCGACAATATAGACACAAATCATAGTGTTCGTGAAATAAAGGAAATTTTATTGGATGTCAAAACATACAATACGCCTGAAAAAACGAGCTATTTTATTTCACAAAGGGAGCGTTTTATAGTGGATGATAAACTATCCATATACGGGTATACTACATCGGATACACATCGCAAGGAAGACGATAAAAAGGAGACCAAGGTTCACATAATCACATTGTGTTTAACATCAACCGTGACCAATATCTACGGAATAAAGAAATTCCTTGATGATATTACAAAATCTTATTTGGAACAAGTCGAAGAAACACGTATTCGGAAACGATTTATTTATCACATATACACGACGAAAAATGACGAGGGTGGGTCATTCGATAAATGGACAGAATACGAATTTCAAACCACACGTTCCTTTCAAAATATGTTTTTCGACCGAAAAGAAGAAATTGTATCGAAATTGGACTTCTTTTTACAAAATTCCGAATGGTATTACGAAAAGGGAATACCACATACACTTGGTGTCGGACTACACGGACCACCTGGAACCGGGAAAACATCCTTAATTAAATGCATTGCGAAATACACAAATAGACATATTGTATGTTTATCGTTGAAAACGATTAAAACGCGGAAACAATTATATGAAGCGTTTTATGAAACGCAATATAATCATCAGAACAAAAGTGGTTCCATTATATTTGATAAAAAAATCATAGTGATTGAAGATATTGATTGTCTGGGTGAAATTGTATATAAACGCGATGTGACTACATCTAAAGTAAAATCATATACGAATGATAGTCAGATACAGGATGCGTTAGACACGATTGCGATTAAAAATACAAATGGGAATAACGACAAAAAGTCCCTTGTTTCCATTTTAAAACCAGATGACCCAATCACCTTGGATGATATACTTAATCTATGGGACGGATTGCTCGAGACCCCGGGCCGTATTTTGATTATATCAAGCAACCACTATGAAAAACTCGACCCTGCACTCACTCGTCCAGGTCGCATCGATATTACATTAGAACTTTCTTATGTGTCTCGCAAGACATTTTCCGAAATATTTACGCATTTATTTGAGGAAAAAATAAATGCATCACAGCTCAAACGTGTTCCAGACAAAAAATATACTCCTGCTGAAATTATGAATATGTATATATCATCCAATTACAACAAGGATGATTTTCTTTCTCGAGTTTGCAGTCGATCGAAAATAATTTAATGGTGCCCCGGAGGCATCGCGTCTAAAATCGAAAAAGGTGGTGTCGCATCGGTCGTTTTTACATAAGCCTTCCCTACGATCAATGCATAAATGAATTGAAATAAATCATATACCCATTTTTCAAGTGTTAAAATAACAGCGGGATATAATAAAAAAGCACACACAATTAGTATTTTAGTGCGAGTAGAATATCCACGGGCCTTACCATAAAAGGTGAAGTAGGTTACTGCTAAAAAGGCTAAATAATAGATCCACCATAAAATGAAATTGAGTGATGTCCACCATTGAACGTCTTCATTTAAATACACAACGCGTTGGTTGTCGGTAGAATATTGGTCGCGCAATTTTGCACTTTCTGTGAGTACCATGTCATTTTGCCATCTGACCGAATTATATAAATCACGATAGTCAGTATAAACCATTTATATACTTCACAGGTATAATTTTGAATGCAATTTCTATATTCATTACTTGTATGGAACATAGGTATTTATATAATTTCCTGGTAGGAAACCGAAATTATTTGTTTCGTTGCCTGTACTACACATATTCGTAGTGTTGCGAGGTAATAAATTGCTTTCTTGATCCGGCATATATGCAATACGGTTTACCGATACAAACGACTCTACTGTTGGAGTAGGTGTTGCTGCTTTGGTGGCTGTAGGTGTTGCTGTTCTTGTTGCGGTCGGCGTTGCTGTTCTTGTGGCAGTCGGTGTTGCTGTTCTTGTGGCAGTCGGTGTTGCTGTTCTTGTTGCGGTCGGCGTTGCTGTTCTTGTTGCGGTCGGTGTTGCTGTTCTTGTGGCTGTCGGCGTTGCTGTTCTTATTGCGGTCGGCGTTGCTGTTCTTATTGCGGTCGGCGTTGCTGTTCTTGTTGCGGTCGGCGTTGCTGTTCTTGTGGCAGTCGGTGTTGCGGCTTTGGTGGCTGTAGATGCATCTTTTTCAAGACCGCTGATTTCTGATTGCGTTTTTTTCACGGATGGAATTGCCTTCTCTAATTCAGCAGTTTCCTTATCCAATTGCGATACATTGGATGCTTTTGTGGTTGGTGCTTTTGTTGGTGCGGCAGATGTAGTTGGCGCGGCAGATGTAGTTGGTGATTTTGTTGTTGGTGCGGCAGATGTTGTTGGTGCAGGTGTTGTTGCAGTCGAAATACACTTACCTATTCCTGGGGTTGAATCCCATGTAGTGCCTTCTGCACAACACTCTTTTTCGAAGCATCCAACTATACCAGAAAACAGATTATCGTAATCAGCTGTTTTGGGACGAACGCCACCATCAACTGTTATATTCGGAGGCGGTAATACTAATTCATTGAAATTAATCTGGCTTCGCGACTGAATATCTAAATATATATTCATTATAATGATGCCGCAAATAATAATATTAGTCATATAAGCAAAAATAATCATCACACGTATACCTTTGGATGTTTCTTCGTTGATATATGCATTTGAAAACATTCGTAAACCAATGTGGATACACAAACAAATAATGGCTACAATAATTATTTTTGTATATTCTGCAGCACGTAATCGTTGTGAATTCGTAAGAAGTGTTTTTCGTTCTTCTTCCATAGTCGCATTATCGATAGAAGCCTTCTTTTCGTCTAAACGTTTCTGTTCATCATCAATGATTGTAATCATTGCATTCTGTTGGTCTAAAACTGCGTTTGCAGAAGTGTTTGCGTCCTTATAATCATCGGCGGTTTGTATAATTTTGTTTTGTAAATCGTGCACATAGCTTGCAACAAGTGGTGCATTATTCACATCGGGATACGAATTTGATAAATCAGTTAAATAATTCTTTTGGACATGAAATATTCCGGACAAATCAAAATAACCTTTGTTCGACATTATATAAATAACCTATTTGTATAATGATTAGAAAAATCGGGGCGTAAATTCTATTTATTCTTTCGCAATCATAATGGCGAATACTAACAATGTTGCGGCGGTAATAGAACCTAGTACATACATGAGATTGTCCTTAACGTAAAGTTCATTATTGTCGTCGACTACCTGTTGCTGTATTGTGTTTGGTGGAATATCGTTAAAATAAGATAATTCGCGTCCATTGTAATCATAAACTGCGTTGTTTTCTAAAATCTGTCTAGATTTCCTATATGCAGGGAGTTTTTCGTTTGTTAAAATCTCGTAATTTTGATTAATGTGTTGCATTTTGTCTGCATACAACTGTTCATTCTGCAAGTTACGATTAATTGCATTCTGTGTATCTTCAATAGCGTCCGTATATTCACTCTCAAATCCCTCTTTTCCCGATGACCACGTTCCATTGTCGTAGTAAGTTTCATCTTTATATAAAATGGATGCTGCGTCATTTGTAAGACGTTTGTAATTTTTGTCTCCACAAATCCCAACATCCTTAATTTTTTCAATGTCTTCGGAAATCCAGTTATATTTCGCATAGGGAAAGGACCCAGAATAGTTGTTTGTCGCATCAACCGTTTTGAGTTTGATTAAATCACTCTGTGACGTTCCAGGAACTTTTCCGCATGTAGGTTCAGTGAATTGATAATTTCGAACAAATAAAGCAGCAGAACCTTCATCAATGGAACCTGTTTTTGGAAGTATTTGGTTATATGCAGGTGTTGTATCTAATGTATCCACGACACATTGATCAGTGCCTTTGGAAGAATATACATAATAATGATTGCAATTATTTATTGAATTGCATTTTTCCTTGCATTGTTCTCCACTTTCCTGAGTAGACCCGGTTATGATTCCCGATTTTCCCACTTCCGGATAATATCCACTATATTCGTGATAAGAATTTCCATATTGTAAAATAGAAGGAGATGCCTCTGGATCGATCAATTGCATATTATACAAACCATCGTTCATTGTTGTATCAATTTGAAATGTACCTCCCATACGTATATCACTATCAATGCGATAAATAGAAAATACTTCTGGTAATGAACTTGGCGTATCACGAACAGGAGTATAATACATCTTATTTGGAAGCTCACCGTAATTAATGATTCCATCACTATTCGTATCGTAAGTGTTGTCATATACTGAATATTTGATCGAGTTAAGTAATTTATACAACAATTTCAAATCAGATGTCGACATTGTTGTCTCGCGCATAGAATTGAGTAGTGAATAACATTGAAATTTCCCCTGTGCATATGTATCCGCACTGGTGCTTACAAATCCACAATACAAAATGGGTGGAATATATTTACCATTATCTATTGTGAACAAGCAAGATTTGGCAGGTATTTCAACAGATGCATCGTTGTTTAAATGCTCTACTTTAAATGAAAATGATACTGGGTTTTGTAAAATAGCAGGTGTAATAACCCCATAATACTGGATTCGTATAGGAACATATTTATCATTACTTATATTTAAATTAGCAGTTGGATTACCGTCATTTAAATCACTATTGTAAGGTGTGTATTCACATACCGATTTATTGCCTATCCAAACAAAAAACATTCCTCCTGATATGTTCAAAGTGAAACGATAATCTCCAACGTGTGTGGGTCTGAAAAAACCATTCCATTCACATCCCAACAAGGTATTTTTCGAAGACAATATCTTACTATAAAATGCAGTCATATTCGTACGATCATCGATTTGTAACGAATCTTGCAATGAAGTTAAATTGGAGGAACTCCCTGTTTTCAATGGGACAACATTGCTAGAAGTAGTAGGCAACTCATTGAACTCGTTTGATATGGTGGCCATATTGGTATAAAATGTATTTCGATCGTTCGAATACAAGTTGGTTGGAAATGCAATTACATTAAACGTGAGACCTGGTTGAACTGGAAGAGATTTTATGCGCTGATCTTCATTTTGAATAAGACGGCTATTTGTTTTTCCTAAATTCATTAGCCAGGCATTTATGGTATTCGTTGTTGCAAACGGGCTCCAAGATGTAATATTCGAAAAAAACGATGAAGGTATTCGACCAATACTATCGGAAGTAATTCCTTTTGGAGAAACTTCGAAATGATAATAGTCGTAATCCTCGCCATTTTTACCGTCACCTTTTTTTTTCTTATTGATATAGGCTTTATAATTCTTTACAAAATTGGATAAACGGTCATATGTATATAATGAATCGTCTTTCTCTTTTTCCATTAAATATAATCCTTATTTATATTTAATCGATAAAATAAGTGTGCATTCTATTTGCACGAACATTATACCAACGATGATTTAAAGGATCTAATTCATTCCAATAAGGATGTAATACAATATTGAAAATACGCCAATGATTAATAGCGTGTTGATTAACTGTCTACTTTGCAATCTACGTTGTGGTTCCCCGCCATTTGTCTCCAATTGTTTTTGTAAAAAGGCCAATTGTGTGTCTAATTTACTTCTTAACTCAATCAAATTTTGATATTCCACCGGTATTTGTTTCGTATCTGTTTCATATTCTGCCGGTGTTTTCGCACCCTCAGTAGTCTGTTTCTGATACACGTCACTTAATTCATCCATTGTAGATGAGAGTGATCGATATGCAATGTTAAGGCTCGTAAAACTGTCCGTAGTGTCTAAATCACATTTCGGATCAATTACTTCATTATTCGTATTTGGGTCATTGCATCTCATATATCGTGCATATTTCGTCTGGTATGAATTGAGTTCATTTGATAATTTATTTTGCAGCGCAAATACATTGTTTGGTTCAGTAAGACTCAGTGGTTGTGCGAAACCCTCTTGTATTGTAAATTGTTCTAAAGGCATATGAATTGCTGTATATTCTTATTGTCTATTATAATAAATAAATATGAAAGCGATTATAATTCCTATAAACAAATTCATAAATTTCGCCACTCCAAACATATATTTTGACTGGTAGTCATTATACTTCGCACTTGCTGCACCATGATAATCACGACGTGTATACATTTTTTCAATTAAATCCTTGTTTTTACATAATTCGAGTTCATAACATTCTCGTATCGTTTTAACATCTGCATTTTCGGGAGAACAATCGAGTTTCTTATATTCGAGCATTTCACAGCCAGCCATATCTGGTAAGTCCGCACGATTTGTAGAATAAAAAAAATCAGATGGGTAATATTCTAATTGAAATAATCGTTCTTGAGGTATAGAAGACATCTGGATATATATTGTAGTTAGAAAGTAGGTGGCGACGTGAAAGGAATTTTCATATAATTATACACAAACACGGTAATATTCACTAGTCATTGCGGTAGAACTATTCCTCTGAATACGTCCGACCTCACCGGGTCGAATCCCTATTACCAATGCCTGTGGATCAAAGCGCGAAATTTCAGGCAATTGGGTCAAACTCTTTATTTTGTATTTGTTCATAAATTCACTCATCTTTTCGGGTTTCAATACTTCCATATAAGGAACCAATGTATGGTTCAATATATTCGTTTGAAGTCGGTGAATGTTGTGAAGAATGACGAAAATACCATCGTGATCATACAAATAGCGCAGTTTTGCTAAAATAGTATCGTTTGGTTCATCTTCGATAATCACAATCAATGTATCCTTTTTCGTCAAAATCTCTTCAATCACATACAAGTCTTCAATAATATTATCCAATACTTCCTTTTTGATTTGTTTTGTCGTTTGTTTGGCTGTAAAATAATATTTCACATATACTTTGTTTCCATCTTCGTCAGCCACCAACATATCGAGCTGAGAATTCGCCAACATTGCATCAACCTCGTTAATGCTGTATGAAAGGTAATCATCTACCTTATAACCGCGAAGTTGCAATTGTTCCAATAATACACTACGGGATTTGTAAATACTGATAATGCGAGAACTATTTGAAGACATTTTGCTAAATATATATAGGTTGCTATGAAACTTTATACTCCTTTCATAAACAATCAATTTTGTTTATCTGAAAAAAGAATAGCGATAAATTGATATAATAAGTTCGTTGTATTTTCTATATTCAAAATGTTTTTATTTTATTCTGTATTGTCTGTATTCTCTTTATTGTTTAGTGTAAACCAATTATTGCATAAATCGCCCGTGAAACAAATATCTTGTGATGCTATTACAACACCTTTATTAGATAGTTATGAAGATACTTTACCTAATCACAATTTGGAATTTCAAGACTTGGTTCACTATGTGAATAATCGAAATATTACGTGTGCAACTATTTACACAAATGCGGAGGAAATCATTGTACTCGATGCAAATTACAATACAGATTATAATATACACAATTTGCATAAGATTTCTACAATTCAACCAGTAACAACTGCTATTATGGAAGTCTTACAAAAAAATAATGTCCCATTTTCAATATCTTCATATCGCCCGTGGACGATTTATGATTATCGATATGTTTTTAGGTGCATATTTCGGTTTTATTATACATTGTTTCTAATTGTATTTGCGATTCGACTCATTTATTACATTGTTCTTATTAATCGATTAACTCGTTTCCAAAAAATGGTAAGAAATTATGTAAAACATCATCGTGCAAACAGTAGTAAGTATACAACCAAGCACAGTGAAAATAATTCGAACATAACGTTTAGAGACGTAGCTGGATGCGATGAAGCCAAATTCGAATTAACGGAGGTGGTTGATTTTTTACAACATCCGATGCGTTATAAAGAAGCTGGTGCAAAAGTTCCTTCGGGCATTTTGTTGGAGGGGGCTCCGGGAACGGGAAAAACTCTTTTAGCAAAAGCGACTGCGGGTGAGGCGGGCGTATCTTTCATAGCAGCGAGTGGTTCCCAATTTGTTGAAATGTATGTGGGTGTCGGTGCATCTCGTGTGCGCGAAATATTTGAGGAAGCTGAAAGTAAAAAACCGTGCATTATTTTTATTGACGAAATCGATGCAATTGGGCAACAGCGAGCAGAATATGGTGGAAATAGTGAGCGCGACCAAACCCTAAACCAATTATTAACAAATATGGACGGTTTTGATGAAAGTGACGGGATTATAGTGATGGCCGCAACGAATCGAGCGGATATTTTAGACAATGCATTGACCCGACCTGGACGATTTGACCGTAAAGTGACCGTGGGATTGCCGGATAAAGACGGACGGAAACAAATCCTAGATGTTCATTTGAGAAATAAGAGTGTTTGCGAAGATGTAGATTTTGATATGATATACGAATTAACAACGGGGTTTTCTGGTGCAGAGTTGGCGAATTTAGCAAATGAAGCGGCCATATTATCAGTGCGTTATAACAGTTCAAATATTACAGATAAATGTTTGATTGATGCGTTTGAAAAAATGACGATTGGATTACCTAAAGAGAAGGAAACTCGTGATAAAGAGAGTATTCAATTGGTGGCTTATCACGAAGGAGGGCATACATTGGTCGCATTGTTTTTCCAAGATATATTCGATGTTCGCCGTGTCACAATTAATGCAAACAATGGTGGAGCTGGCGGATATACCTTATTTACACCCAAAGAACAATATATCAACTTGCCGTCGAAGCGATACATGTTGGCGAATATAATCGTCGCGTTGGGTGGACGTGCAGCCGAAATCATATTGTATCGTAAAAAAACAGCAAAACGTGATCACGAATATCAAGATGATGTAATATTTGAAGGAGAAAAAGATTTAGATGTAACCGCAGGAGCATCAAACGATTTGAAACAGGCCAATTCTTTGGCGCGTAAATATGTGAGTTTGTTTGGTCTGGGTAAAGAAGTTGGATTGTATGATGTTGATGTGGTCTATGGTTCTTCCAAGACAAGTGAGAATACGAAAAGTGAAATCGACAACGAAGTTAAGAAATTAGTCAATTATGCATTGAAATGTGCATTAGAAATATTAGTACTGAATAAGGACGGTTTGAAAAAAATACATAAACTGTTGGTGAAAAATACCACGATTAATAATACACATTTGAGCGAAAATGTTCATGTTAAATATGGTCCGATTACGCGGGAATTATGTGATACATAATCATTATTTTAGATGTTTTCCAAACACATCTAAAATATACTTATTTTATCAGTTTTCAATTATTGTCCCTTTTTCACAATAAGAGGTTTCGATAAATCGAGTTCCTCGTTCGGTTCTGCTTTAGGACCCGACTCAAGATTTGCCTTTACTACAATATCAGACATTGTTTCGGGAACAAATGGTTTCTCTGTTGTATCATTTGTATGTTCTATACCGCTTGAATTGTCGCTTCCGTTTCCATTGAAAAACTTGGGGGCGATAATGACTGTTGGTTGTTGATTTGGCGCCGATTCAGGAAGCATTGGGTTTTGCATCGGGATTGCCGGTATATTTGTGGTTTGAACCATATGTTTTGCGTGATAAGCACGCGCGTGTTCTTCGGGGAAAATATCAAAAGGAGATACGACTTGGATTTGGTCTTCTTCTGATAATCCGGTCTTATCATGAGCACGCAGTGTGATGAATTTTGGTCCTATATGTGATACTTCCCACGCTCTTGTAGGATGACCATCTTTGCAATGGCGAAGACATACCTTTTCACCCAATTTATATCTTTCTTCTTCGTCTTCTTCCTCTCTTTTACTACCCCCGAGCTGTTTTGGTGAAACATAAGGCGAGTTGGGATTATATGCCGGACTTCCAGGTGCATAGGGAGGACTATCACCCGCTTCTGCAGGAGAAACATACGGCGAGTTGGGATTATATGCCGGACTTCCGGGTGCATAGGGAGGACTTTCATTGGGATTATATGCCGGACTTCCGGGTGCATAGGGAGGACTTTCATTGGGATTATATGCCGGACTTCCGGGTGCATAGGGAGGACTTTCATTGGGTCTGTAAGCTGGACTTCCAGGTATATAGGGAGGTGAGAAATCATCCACCGCTTCTTTTAATAAACTTTGGTCTGGTGTATAATCGGATGACGGTGTAAAAAGACGGTCACTATGTTTTTCATCAATACGTTTTTGGATTGCTTGTATTAAACTGGTCGGGGTCATTTTATCATCACCAGTCAAAGTCTGGATATTTTGTGAATAAGACATATTTTCAATTTGCTGAATATTATCTTCTGTAATAATTCGCACTTGTGCATTAATGGTCTGTAATTCTTGGATCATCAGCTTGAACGAATAGGGAACACATACAATACTGAAACTACGTCCATATTTGGTGATATGCTCCAATCGAACATCTTCTCCTTCCAATGAGCCGACATATTTCAATGGCCCATCCGCCATGGGACTCACAAACAAACCTTTGGATGGATTATAAATCGAAATCATTCCAGTGTGATTACACACAGCCATATAAGATTTATCACCACGTTCCATCATTGATTCGCGCAAAAAATCGTTCATTCCGTGTGAAATTACTGTATCGCGTTCCATTTCACCTATACGTAGGCCACCGTCATTTGCGCGACCACTCACGGGTTGCTTCGTTAAAGCCGTTCTTGGACCTAATGCACGATAATTCACCTTGTCTTTTACCATGTGTTTTAAACGCATATAATAGGTGGGGCCCATAAAAATCTGGGTTTCCAATTGTTCTCCGGTCATTCCATTATACAATAATTCATTACCATTCGAGTGAAACCCCTGTTTTGTGAGCATTTCACCAAAAACACCAATCTTGGACCCCTTATTATTAAATGCGGTACAATCTCCAAAACCACCGTACATCGCACACGCCTTTCCTGTAATAGACTCGACCAATTGACCAATAGTCATACGTGATGGAATAGCGTGAGGGTTGATAATTATATCAGGACGAACACCTTCTGACGTAAAAGGCATATCGCGTTCTGGGACAACCATACCCACAGTTCCTTTTTGTCCTGCACGAGAAGCCATCTTATCACCCAATGTAGGGATACGCTGCTCCAACAAACGCACCTTTGCGATACGATTTCCCTCTTCATCATCTGTAATAAATACTTTATCTACAATTCCCAATTGCCCTTTTTTAGGTGTCTTGGACCCATCTGTATAAGTCGGAACAGAATCCATTGGACTTCCTGGCGGAGGACTATTAATAGCCGCCAATCCAATCAACACTGTCTTCTCATTTACGTGTGTACCCTCTTTAATTACACCAAAGTCGTCTAATTGACTATAATCATACCCAGGTTTGGTTCCCACAACTAAGGGTTCTTTTGAAATGTCCAAGAAACGTTTATCGACCAGAGAGGATCCGTTTTTCGTGGTTTCTTCGTGCAATTCATAAGAAGTGAAATAGGTGGTGCGGAATAAACCACGTTTTAATGCACCTTCGTTGACCAACATCGCATCTTCTACATTGTATCCTGTATAACAAGCAATCGCGACAATCACATTCTCACCATAGGAATTCTCTTCGTGTGTGATATAGTCCAAGAATCGCGATTTGACCAACGGAATTTGTCCATAATTGAGCAAAACCGCTGTTTTGTCCATACGCATTTGATAGTTTGTATGATAATTGGAACAAGCCTGTTTACTCTGACCGCACGAAAACGAATTACGTGTTGCTGGATTGTTTTCGGGGAAAATAACCATATTAGTCATCATTCCGAAAATAAGCGAATTGTGGATTTCACAATGGGTATGAGATTTGGGTAATTTGGTAATAGACTGATTACTCTTCTCCTCTGTTTCGATGCGACCCGTCTCGAAACTCTCGGCGTCCAATGCGATTAGGGCGTGCTCACTCTCACTATTATCAATAAAGTCCAAGACAGCTTTCTCTTTCAAAAAACGTTCTAATTTGGCGGGATTGGTCTCACTTTCAATTCCTTCATATAATTCGTAAAGCTCGTAAATGCGCATTTCAGTGGGCGTAAAACTTGCGGTCTCGCGTTTTTTGTTGAATCCTGTAGTTAAATCTTCCCACGAGAAATCGCCATCTTGCAATTTTTTTAATATAGTCTTGGACTGATACGATGTTTTTCCGGTTTGTTCGTCGCGATAAAAGATGGGGCGACACAAACGACCAGCATCAGTATAGACGAATATGGTGTTTAGTTTAATATCAAACGTGGCGCTCGCATAAATAGGGAGGAGAGCATTACGGCGATACAATTTGAATTTTTCGACACATCCAATCGGTTCATCTACCGCACCCGCCAAATAACCGTTTACAAAAACCTTGGACACCTGGGAAAGAGCACGTGGTGTATATTCCTCTACCAGTTTCATTCCCCATTTTTCACGAAGCCACGCAATCATAGGTTCTCTCGAAACACCACGTGTAATATATGTGGAAATAGACAAATGTTTATGAAGACCAATACTTCCACCGTCTGGTGTATCAATGGGATCCATATATCCCCATTGTGAGTTATGCAATAGACGAGGCCCAACAATTTTCAAACTACTGTCCAAGGGAAGATTGGTCTTGCGCAAATGATTAAGGGCAGAATTGAAGGACAAACGGTTCAAATCTTGGACAATACCAACACGTTTCGTATGAGTTTGTGATCCCCAATTTCCCTTGAAAGCCTTTTTAAATCCTGTTTCCAATGCTCGTTCCTTAAATACGTCCTTGTAATTTTGTGTAATCAGACCAAACAAATTATCTTCATACATTGCTTGATTGTAATAGAGACGTTTTTCAAATTCCAAATGGATTTGTCTGAGTTGAATGCTCCAATATTCGCGAAACAAGTCATATAATAGAGATCCGACCAATTCTACACGTTTGAATTTGAAATTATCACGGTCGGTTGGTTTCTCCACTCCTGTGTATACGGAAATTAGGCGGAATACCATATCTCCCAAAGCATATGCTTTGGGAATATAATTTGTTTCACCCACGTGGGGTAAAAAATAATCGGATAAAATCTCTAAAGCGTGTGTAATACCCTTACCCTTGGTTAAAAGAGCAATGTATTTGAGTGCATTTTGTTGGGTCATTATGTTGGCCGCGTCGTGAACACAAGGAATAAACAGATCAATCATAGATTCATATTTATCCAGGTCCAAGATACAATGGGATATAATGTCTTTGTCTGAAAGGATGCCCAAAGCGCGAAAAACAATGAATAGGGGGACGGGGGCACGAACGTTGGGAATATTCACCACAATTTGCTTGTTTGTGTATTTGGAAGTAGGAGTTGCTATTTTTACAGACAATGTTCGCACAGGCTTGGACACATTTTCCGAAACAGATCGGATTTCAGCGGAATATAAATATTTGTCGTCGTTCACATTCCGAATATACAACATATTGTCGGCGAACTTTTCTTGAGCAACAACGGTTTTTTCCTTTCCGTCGACAATAAAATAACCACCAATATCATTGCGGCATTCACCCATAGTATGACGAATCTCTTTCGGCAAACCACTCAAAACACAAAAGGAAGATTGTAACATTACAGGGAATTTACCTAAATAAATTTTTTCTAGTGTATGCTTGCGAGTTTGTGTGTTTCCGGATACAGATGTCTTGGACATTTCACGAAGACGAGCTGCTGCTTCCGTAGTCATTTTTAAACGAACTGCATCTTTGGCGTCTGTCTTCTTTTTTGCGGCTGTGGACTTGGGAGGACCACCTCCAGACATTTCTTCTTGAAGTTCTCCACCAGTTTGTTCTATTTCAGATAAAATGGTGCCCAATGTTGCAGTGGAAACATTGTCTGGAACGTCATAATTCATTGGTTCTACACTACCGCCGCGCATCTCTTTTTCCATTTCCCCGCCAATTACAGTAGGTTCTTCACCTGGTTTTAAAATATCAACAAATTCAACTTCAATGTCGTAATGAATAGTCATACTGTAATTCATATTACGTAAGCGCGCTTCGTTTGGGAACATATAATGGACATTTTGATCGTCATGAATGACTGGTTTTCCAAAATAAATCTTGGAACCGTCTTTGCCGCCCATATACAAATTACAATACGACATATATTCATTTGTCGCTGGATCCATACGAGAAAATAGCTGAATCGGATTTTTTTCTTTAAAAATCTGATAAATACCATTTTTGTAAAAATCATCATAGGAATCAATATGATGTCTCACTAAAGCTTGCGGATTATCTTGAAAATAAGTATCGATGATTTTCCAAATAGTAGCATTATCCATATCGAGTGTCTTATAAATTTAGTGTATATAAATTTATAAGATGTTTTCACATTAAAGTATTTTTCAGGGGTAATAGTCCCCGATGTACGAAGCGTGAGACCCCCCGCCAACTAAGCCGGCCGCAAGCGGAATTGCCCCGACCGCAAGCGGAATTGCTCCGACCGCAAGCGGAATTGCATTATACCACAATATTTTCATCAAAAAGAGAATGAACATCTTGGTCGTGAGTAATAATAATAATACATTGTTTGTGTTTTTTGAAATATTTGATAATTTCTAATAATTCATCTTTTAAATCGGGATCCAAAGCATTTGTCGGTTCATCCAAAATCAAAATCTTGGACGGGTTAATTAACCCACCAATAATATTACTGATTTGACGTTGTCCTCCTGATAATTTTTCACCAGAAAATCCAGCATTTTCTCCTTCAATATTCACATTTTCATACAATCCTTTTATTTTAGGATATTGCATGATTTCATCATAATGCATTTTGCACTTGTCTTGGTCTTTGCAACCATATAATATATTATCAAGAACAGACCGATCAAACAACTTAGAATTTTGATTTACATAGGTGATATTTTCGCGCAATGCACTTGTCTTAATGTCTTGTAAATTAATATCGTCAATATAAATGGCTCCTTCATTACATTTATACATTTTAATCATCATCTTGGACATTGTGCTCTTTCCATTACCAGATAAACCAGTTATACCAATAATTTTGTGATTGGTTGTATCGAGATTGAAGGTCGCATTTTTAAAAATCACTTTGTCTGTATCTGGGTAAGTAAAAGATACATTGTCGAATCGAATATTATTATATTCCAAGTCATCTGAAACATATTCCTTATTTTTCACCTTTTCGTAATCGACTTCCAAATTTTTGAACAATTTCATTACGGATCCGGAACGACCTACGAATTCAATAAAATCGGGGATCTGTAAAACAAGACTACTTGTGCGGTCTCTGTACATAATCATAGATGTGAAAAACGTGATAAAAAGTGTAGAATTCATAGTTCCGTGAAAATATTTACGAATTGCGTGTGAGATACATAATACCATCGTAAATAAAAGAATGAAGTTAATCACAATGATATAATCACTAATAGTGGAATAAAAATCATAAGCTTTATCAATTGTATCATCCTTTTTAGTTGAAAACTCATCAATTTCATCAATGATTTTACCTCTATAAATAATTTTATCAATGTTGTTCATAATTTCAACAAGTTGTGATTCAGTTTCCACTACAGAGTCTTCATAAATATCGTTTTTCAGAGTCATTGATTTCCACGAATAGATGACGTAGCAAATCCACGCCATATTCCCAAGCAAAAATGCAATGCCCATTTTCACATCCACATAAAACACCATGCCTGTGATTACTAACAAAAATAACAAGTTGGGAATAATAAACATAACCATATCAGTAAATACCTGGAAGCAAACGTTAGAAACTCGATTGATTGGAGTCACCAATTTCGTGAAATTAGTTCCGCCCAAATGTTCGTTATTTACCAATAATATCATGCGTAGTAATTGGTAGCGAACCCATTGGCGCATTGTCGTTAAAATTCTGTTTTGGAACATGCGATACAAATAATATAACAAACTATAGGCAACGGTAGTCCACACAAAATAAGAAAAATATGTGAATACACTACTCATTTCCTTCTTTTGTATTCCTTCTAAAATGCGTGATGTGAAATAAGATATGGTATTTGCTTGTAAAATATTAGTGATTAGACCAACTATTAGGAGCATTATTGTGTTCCATTTTTCTTCTGCGAAAAATTCGCTCAGTAAATATAATATGGTTTCCATGTATATTATAGCCGGATAATTATAATATGGATTTTAGCAAAACGTATAATACGTAAATATATAAGAAGTATATATAAATGGAAGAAACTGCTATGTCTGAATTATTCGGTCCTTTAGGACGCGAATACTGTCTATGGTTTTACTGGCTTTCTGTAATGGGGTTTGTCTTAATGGCTATGTTAGTCGTTAGTGGCTTAGTTATGGGTATACAAAAGAAGGTGCCTACACACTTCTGGTTTTCTCTCTTTTGGTCTGCATCTATGTATGCAGTATTTTATTTCCAAAACCGCCTTTTATATTCTATGTGTACGAATGCGTAAATTAAATAACCACGAACTATAAATATAATACAAAGAATGGATACATTGTATTATAGCAATCATTGCAAACATTCTCAGCGAATATTGCAATATTTAGTAAAAGGGAATCTTTCTAAAAAACTGAATTTTATTTGTATAGATAAGCGACAACGAGACACGAATAACAATCAAATGTATATTTGTTTAGAAAATGGTCAAAAAGTGGTATTACCACCTAATGTTCAAAGTGTCCCGGCATTACTTTTAGCAAAACAAAATTATCGCGTCATTATGGGTGATGATATAGTCGCCCATTTTCAATCGGACATTCAAAAAGAAGGGCAGCGTCGCGCAAGTGGAGCTCCTATAGGAGAGCCGGTTGGGACAAGCATTATGCAGTCAAGTGGTGGAATGAATATCGTATCTGAACCATACACCTTTTTCAGTTTAACACCGGAGGAATTAAGTGCAAAAGGGAATGGAGGGCGTCGTCAAATGTATAATTATGTATCTGCAAACGATGACGTCATCAGTATTCCCACACCACCCGACACATACCAAGCAGACAAAGTCGACCAGGACGTTACTGTAGATGGATTACAGCAAAAACGTATGAATGAAATTGAACAAACAAGTGCGCAAAATTCCCCATTTGTGCCTAAATTATAAATTACAACATAACCGAAAATCCAGGTGGTCCGTTCACACCTTGAACACCTTGAACACCTTGAACACCTTGCACACCCTGGTCTCCAATATTTCCCGTAGGACCCGGTAATCCTGAGGGAACACTATAATGCACAACTTGGTTTCCAGGATCCCCCTCAATTGTGATCCTATATGATCCTCCTACCTCGTTTGAATATTCAGCTGTAGCTTTTAATTGAAACTGGTTCAGTTCGTCTAAAATTTTTTGCAATTCGGATTGTGTTTTATCCAATTTTGCAGACAATATTTTTAAATCATCGCTTTGAGCAATTTGAGATAAAGGAATCGTATTTCCAATTTGAATTTTCATCAAGTCGCCCGGGGGCACCATGGACAATTGTTGGAACGGTTCCGGTTTACATAGAATATAATGAACTAAATGATAGAGTGTTATTGCAAATAGGATAATAATCACAATCAAAAGTAATTTTTTGTTCACCTTTATTTTATCCATAATACTTTTGTATATAATATCAAGATACAAAAGTAATATTATGTTAGATCACATAGGAATGTTTTACGTGTTTTTATATTGAATTGGGATTTCCCAGTCACCCGTTTTTCCGTGTGAACCATGAGGTCCCTTTTTACCACGCGGTCCAGGTGGTCCCGTTTCTCCGTTCTGTCCCTTGGCACCTGTAGCACCTTCGGGCATATCAATACGTAAAGAAAAGGTAGGCGAAACACCCGGGGTTTTTGGATCAAGCACGCGCTGCATTGTAAAATATGGCGGCTGTCCTGGAGGTAATGCTTGCACATTTGTGCTTTTTAATTCCACTATATCAGGATAATTTTGAATATATTCTTCGATTACGCGCAATCGTGCTAATAAGGATTCGATATATTTTTCAGATGCATTAGACCAATTTTCAACGATTTTTTGAATGACTGGGTTAAATGCAGGTTCTATCGAACGTTCAGGAATACACGGCAAATCTTCGGCTCGTTGTTTGTCTTCTTGCCATTTATCGTACATTTGAACCCAATTCGTGCATTGATTTTTTACATTCGTTAAAATCGTATTATTATTGATTATTGTATTTCCGGGCAATGAATTTTTCGCGTCCCCCCACAACTTGGGAATTTTCTTCATTCCACCAGTCGTGTCGTTTGCACTTATTGCTAAATCGTTTGCATAACTACACGCCGACGATGCAGCATTATATTGATTCGGAATACATTTTTCAATTCCACTCATGTCCAAAAGCGAATAAGTATTGGTGCAATCATTGTAAATAGTAGATGTATATGCCATTTGCGTCTTTAAATCATCACGAATAGTCTTCAATGTTTTTGTATCATCACCCATAGTATATTCAGAATACCCCCGTAAAATAGGATCTACTTGAGTGGGGTTTGGGTTTGGACTTTTATTTTGCAATTGCGGAGAGGCAAAATTTTTTTGAATGGAATTAAGTGCGTTTTGAGATGCAGTGTAAGCAGCCTTGTTTTGAGCCAACGTTTCGGCGAACACCTCATTCAGTGTCTGATCAGTGGTATTAAACCCTTCTCTTGTAGTCATTCCTTCGGTCGAATTATACATACACTCATTGGATGCATCGATTAATGTTTCTGGATTTGAACATTTGTCTACTGCTTGGCTTTTAATTTGTTGGGTCATATTTTGGCACGCAGATTGCGTATCTAATATATTTTGTAATGTAGTCCCTGCAGGTGTTACTAGTAATTGAGCTGGATTGCTTGACTTCTCTGCGTATTCAGTGGTGTAAGATTTCCCCGCTTTGACTGCATTTTGTGCAGAAGTATACAACGATGTAGGTATATAAGGCTTATACTTTTCTGCAGTTGTATTCGTTTCATCGCATGCTGCGCGCGTAGAGGTAAGTGTGGATTGGAATTCAGGCGTTGCAGCCGCACCAAACGTTTTATATGATGGATATGGCGTACAGTATGCAGATGGATATTTATCACGATATGACCACGGACAATTGCCATTATAAGTGCCTGACCTGTACTCACAATACCAACCCCATTTTGTATTGATATGACCAAACGGCACATCGTCATAATATTCGGCTGTTTTTCCCTTATCTCCTGTACATTTTGTGTTATAACCGTCTGGCCAATTATATCCTACGTGTACATCATTTTGTGGTGGTTTAGTATTTGCATACCAAGAATCACTTGGTGGCGGGGAATGTGATGATCCTCCTCCCATTCGTTTAAATTATATGTTTATAATATTCAATTTGATATTTTTTCAAGATAATAACGTCGCTTATCCACGATTACCCCAATAACCAGTTTTTCCACTAGGACCCGGAAGACCAGTTCCGCCCATATTACCGACTCGTCCAGGGTTCCCGGGTGGTCCATCTAAACCTGCTTCAGGTTGTGGAACTGCGAAATTGAACAATACATTTGGAATATTCCCCGAAATATCTAAAATCGGCTGCTGGTTTGATGCATTTTTGGTAAACACGTTTACTTCCCCCACCGAAAATTGAAGTTGATATCGTTGTTCCAAATCAACTACGTGTTTTTCTAAAAGTGCAATTGCATCAGCTTGTTTTTGAATTTCTTTATTCAATGCAACAACACGCGCATTTGCTACACTTGGGCTCATCGGTGCTGGACAAATTGCATCCTTAATTTCTTTAATTACGTATACCGGCATATCTTCAGGTGCATTTTGAGTGGTTTGATATAAATTTGATAAATCACTCATCCTATACTATCACAATACATTTTTACGATTTTTGATATACCGAAAGTCCTGCGTTACCTGAGTAGCCTCTTGGTCCAGGATTCCCGGTTGGTCCAGGATTCCCGGTTGGTCCAGGATTCCCGGGTAGACCAGGTTCCCCTTGTTGACCCATTTGTGGTTTCGGCAATGTAAAATGAATTGAGGGTTTTTGTAAATGACCACTGAATAAAATCGCACCATCTCCATCGCTAATTGTCCCAACTTCAAATTGCATTGGCCATCTCGAATTGATATATTCCATATTTTTTACTATTGTATTGTATTGTAATTGTTCCTGTTGCAAGAATCCCTCTCTATTATTCGATTGAATATAATAAGCACATAAGAAAAGGATGGCTATAAGGATGATACATAATAATTGTCTAAACATTCTACTTTATAATATAGTCTTACAAATATGCATTTGTAAATTACATAGGTGTTCCCCAAGGTCCTCTTTGTCCACTCACACCCGTTTCACCTATTGGTCCAGGAATTCCAGTAACTCCATCATCTCCTTTTGGACCTGTAGCACCCATTTTTCCTTTTGGTAAAATGGCACCTATTTTCCAACTTCCAAAAAGCATTGTTTTTGATGTATCAAATGGGTTTGTTTTTTCAACTGGTGTATTCTGAACTATGAATTGAACATCGGATACATCAGACATAGTAACAGTGCCGGGACTAATATCTGAAATAGAGTTGGGTAATTTACTATTAATCTTTCCAATCAACGTTTCACATTCGGTAATCTTACTTTGTATCAATCTTAAAGATGATTCTTGCGTTTCCTGTCCAATTTCATTTGTAATGGTCTTATTTGAGCTTGTTTCTGCTGCAGAATTAGACCCTTGAACCGGAGTTGCTGTGATACTAGGAGTTTGTGTAGTAACACCTTCCTTATATGATTGTTTTGTTGCTATATGATATACTAAACTCGCTATGAGTAATAGGATTATACCATAGACAATGTAAATAGTGGTTGTATTGAATTTCATATATATTACAATAATATATATAAAAAAGAATGTGTATATTATCTAAATGGCCGACAAGTCAACCATCCTAAAAACATTTAATGCGCATTTTTTCGAATTCCTCGATGATATTATTCGCATTTTTCCAGAAAACAATGATATAGCTACTGCGCGTAAATCATTTGAAACCGTAAAAAAGGCAAATCCTACGATTATTATTAAGGTATGGAGCAAATATGTATATGCTCCCTATAAAGATATAATTGAACAAGGAAACATAGAGTTCTTTTTTGAAAAGGACTACAATTCAGATTTGGGCTCAATCTCAAATGGTAAAGAGGTTATACGTATTATTGATACATTGCGCGACCCTCTTCGTTCCATGGATACAGTAAACAAGTCACATTCTGCTAAATATTTAATTAATTTGAGTAAATTATCCTCATTATACTAAATAAAGGGTCTAAATCCATCCTTTAACAAAGGCGTCCCATATTATATTACATCGACTCGATATTGAATTCGGTGTAATATGAGCCCCCTGCCGGAATTGAACCGGCGACCACTACCTTACAAGGGTAGCGCTCTACCACTGAGCTAAAAGGGCTTTTTGTTGTTGAAGATATATATATTATCACTAAACGAAACGGGCTTTGTTCATTTATCTTCTCCACATTCCATTGAGATATATTTTTACAACTCTAAACGAGATAAACGTCGCTGATAATCATCGCGTTTTTCATATTGTAATGCATATAATATTTCATTTGGTGACAAAGAAAACAAGTATTTTCGAATTACTTTGCGTGTAATTATTGTCTTTTGTATTTTCAAGGAAGGTAAATATATTTCGCGATGTATTGCATCAATATAAGGCGCGTATTTTGGGGAAATATTATTGCAATTTCTCCATACATATCGCGCTAAATAATGCGTATGTACTAAATCGATGAATTCATTACACATAGAATGAAACTGCTGAAATTTACCCCTTAATCGTGGATAATATTGTAAATAAGCATCTAGTGAATTGGTTCGATGCAAACACAGGAATTGATAAAATAATCCGGGATTTACTTTTCGCATCTTGCGTATATCATCATATACTGGATTTTTCATCACACATCGCTCTCCTGTTCCCAAATGCGTTGCTATGCAACCCATGTATTCAAAACTCGTTCGGTTGAATAATCCCATTTTCCCAGTAATCTCATCCCAACTTTGCACCTGAAATGTTTTCGGAAATAGTATGGGCACAGAAGAAAAAGAGTCCCAATGTTGAAATATGGGCGAGGGAATGCTTATTGCACGACGATCTTTCGATGTAATATCATATACTGCGACCAAATAAAGACGCGGTTTTGCTGGATGTAATATAATCGGATTTGATGGATGTTGTAAAATAAAATTATAGGCATAATGTTTGGAAAAATGTGCGAAAATCATTACTTGTGAAAACAGCGTCGTGCTTGAATAGCAAAGAGCCTCTAAGAACATTTCTCGAACAGTCAACTGTTTTCTATTTCGTCCCGCATTCTTTTCAGAAAGGTTATAGTGACCACCCACTGCACTTTTGGTCGCTATTTCCCAAGATGAAATACGCGTATCATAAAACAAATGCACTAATGTTCCTTCTATCATTTCATTAACACAAATATCATCGTCTTGTGCAGAATACTGTTTATGAAACGTGTTTACTGGAATACCACGAGGTGGGGAAAACGACAATAATTGCCGCTGCGGATGGTTCATAATTATAGACCGATATTGTGTAATATTACTACTTTCATCGAAACAAATATAGTCGCTGTCGTAATTAAACACGCTATATTGTTGTCCAGTTGCGTGAACGCAATAATCACGCACCCTTATTTTGTTGGATTTGGGATATTTTAAAATAGTGTAGCACGGATATTGGTCCATTATCTTAGTTACATAAACTATGTGTAATTCAGTTTATATTGTTTGTTCGGTTATTATGGCGAATATAGTTTTTCACAGAAAGTATCCAAACGAAATTTATGTAGGTAGTATATAATGTCTGAACCAGATTTATATAATAGTGGTGATACTTCAGATACGCAACAAATGAAAAATCATATTACATTAGAATTAGGCGATATTATAGAAATATATGCGCCAAGCAATCCTGAATTGAATGAGAATACCTTTTTTATTACCTATATTGACGACCACGAAATTGATTTAACAAATGTTTCGACGTTTCATCCATATCATTTGAAAATAAATGAACAGGGACATATTACCGATGAGTCTATTCGAGTAATTTCATTGTTGAGTCGTAGTGAAGAACCGGGATACGCCAGACAACATTTACTTTTACCAAAAACATGGATTGATATTCATTTTGGTGGTGAAACACCCTTAATTATTCGAGGTGAAATTACCAATTTAGAAGAAGATATGATCGAAGTAACCACGTATCCCGATTTAGATACAATTTACATTGATTTTGGTTATAAAGGTCTCCCTAAAGACATGCCTCTAGAGCAAGTGATTATTATTAGCAAACCCGCGTCTTTGGAAAAGATTGAGTCCTTGGTGCATATTCAGGAACAATTGGAAGAAGGCGAAGTATTTGATCCTGAAAATTATAAAGCACCTTCTGAAGCATCTATCGAATATAATGAAGTTGGTGAAGCGGTCATAACCTTACCAAAAGATGCACGCCCCGATGTATCTGTCCGCGACGAATTACATAAATTGTATTCGGTTGCAGATGAAATTGTATATGGAGAAGAATTAGGCGATTTGACCCGAGAAACGGAAATTCCCGAATCACAAAAACAACACGGAATCGAGACGCAAGTAAATGATATGTTGGATGAACTATTGTCTGAATATCCTAGCTCAAAACGAACCAAAGGTGTATTAGATAATATTCATCTTCTTATTCAGCGCTTCCGAGAACTTCGTGAACAATTTTCACATTTTGATACTCTAGGGAATGTTAAAAAGGCTAAATTCACACCTTTTATACATAAACCCCTAGCCAATCAAATTCGTGATTTGAATGCACGTCTAAAATGGGTTTTGCCGGTTGTTTCTTTGCGCAAAAAGATATACACGAATATTCATCCCGAAACAATGGACGATGTATCGCAATATCGGAATGCCGAAGTTTTAGGAAATGACGAAACATTACAAGAAGATTATTTGAAAAATCGATTGCAAGGTGGTGATGTTCCGGTGTATGTGAAATATTATCAACAATCACATCCATCTTTCACACCAATAGAACCACCACAGCACCCCGAAAATTATTTAGCACCCAATGTTCCCATTCAAACCGCGATGGAAACAATTGTTGATAATTTGGAAAACTTTTACAGCACCGTGTTAAGTGCAAGTAAAGAAAGAGAGGGATATATTCGACGACAAAACGTGATTCAGAGATATGAGTTGGGACAACATTATTTGGCGTCCACCATATCCAGAACAGGACGAAAGATTTATATTCGCACACCTCTTACACAAAACGATCCTCTTACTATGAAATCTATAATGATGATGCCTCCCACAGTTACACAATTTTCATCGATTGATTTACCGGGTTCCACCATCTTAACCAAATCGGGTCTTTCGCAAAATTATTTGTATTTATTCCGTATTTTGAACAAACACGCCGATATTACACCGAATCTAATACGCGATTTTGAAAAGAATTATGATGCTGATTATTGGGAAAATATAGAACAACATAAACACACTATTCAACATTTCGTATTAGATGAAAGCTTGGAACAGAATCCCGATCGCTTTCGCAAATTCTTGGACACCCTGGTTCCGAACACCAAAACATTGGTGCAATTATTAGTTAAGATTCATCCCAAGCCAGCACTTTCCAATATGCTGTCTATTAAGCGAGCAACAAATGCATTAGAACCCTATTTGGTGTATACGGAAGATTTGAATTATACATATTACAATGCATTACGCTTTTTTGTAAAAGAGCAAACCAAAGACTACAAATTACATTTGGAAAAAATGCGCGAAGAAATGAACAAACTGAAAAATGCACACTATAGTCGATCTTCTCCTTACCAACATCGTATGGAGAAACTACTTTTTGAAAAAAAAGAGCTGTTTGATATGCTAGTGGATATGTATAACATTTATGTGAGTAATGATGAGCACCGAAAAAAGGGGGAAAAAGAGAGACCAGGGTTGTCTCCTGAAGAATGGTTGTCCAAGATTATCTTTTTGGACAATTCCCGTCTTTTCAGCAATTTGGTGCGTTTTTTAATGTCTTCACTCATTACTCCTGATAATTTGACGGAAGCATTGGAAAAAAGCACTGAAAAGGATGATATGTCGGCCATTGATAAAATAAAGCCCTCTGATTGTGCGCGTCGCGTTTTGTCCAAGAAATATTCTACTATGAAAGATTTACAAAAAGACAATGGTGAGAAAGATGTGTTTTTCGACCAAGATTATGACGATACTCCTTATGAATTGTTGAAAGATTACAAAGACGAGGAAAAGAAATACAATCACGAAGATTTTGTCGAATTTTTGGCGGAAGCATTAGTTCAAAAACACGACTGTCCTCCCAAAATGGCAGACGAAATGGCGACTTCTATCATTGAAGGGAAAAAACGGGTGCATCCAGGTGAGTTCGCCGTATTGGAAATAAAACCTCAATTACCCGGATCTGTCGATGCGGACAAATTGTCCAAGAAAGACCAAAGTGATGTAGAAAAAGAAGGCGATATTCGTAAAAAAGTGGCTTACTATAAACGTGTCGGAGACCAATGGGTCCACGACGAAAGTGTCGACGAAACCGCGTTTATCGATAGTAATACGCTGTTTTGCAACATGAGTAAAATTTGTTTCCGAAACACGAAATCGAATGTATGTGAAAGCCTCCAAGATGCAGAGAAACGCATGCGCGAAATTGCACGAAAGAAAATGGTAGGCGAATTCGATGAACGCTTTGCGATTTCCGCGGAGAATTTACAAGACAAATTACGCGACCGAGTGGAAAAATCAATGATTATGATAAAAGCAATCAAACGTCTATTACACGTCCAACAATACAAGGCAAATGATATTGCATTTGAAATGGGGCGTTTTGCAAAAGAGGGTGAGTCGATACAATCTCCGCATTTGGTGCTACGTGATCAAATTCTTGGACAAGCCGATTTTGTAAAACGCCAATCTGATTTGGTTCAGTTTGTGAGTCTTTATTGTCGTGATGCAATGGTGGCTGAATTGGGCGAAAGCTTTTATTGGTTATATTGCACAGAAACAAACGCCCCTCTGCTCCCAACTGCACTATTTGAATTGGCCCGCACATTTGTTTCAAATGAAAACTATGTTCAGAAACAAAACCAATTGTGTAGAAAACAAGGTATGTTAAGTGATGACGGAGACAGTATTGTGGATAAATATAGTGGTTATGTACTTCGTAAAATCGAATTTGTGGATGAACAGGGTTTTGACGAAATGGGTCGCCCCATTATTACTAGTGACGAAATCGAGGAAGATGCAGGTGAAGCATTGGTTGCTTTGATGGCCGGACAACGAGCAAAAAAGGATCGTGTATCTGAAAATCCTGATACAGAAATGGTATATAATTTGTTCCGCGCAATTTCACTCAATATTGGCTTGCCTTTAGACTCAGTAGAGGATTTTGTCTTGCGCATCTCTCTTGAAATTATGAAATCTGATTTGAAAAGCGAGGAAGTATATGCAGCCGAAGCCAAAGGAAAGGACCGTCGTCCTCCTCCTTATGAGATTTATCGCAACCAATCCATTATTTTTATTGTAACTTCGGTCATTTTGGTCGCAATACAAACGACGATCCCTTCTTTCAAAATACAAAAAACATTCCCTGGATGTGTCCAATCTTTCCGAGGATTTCCAGACAATCAGGGGTCGGTTGAAGACAAATCAGGGGTCCAATATTTGGCTTGTGTTCTAAATACTATCAAAAGCAAAAGTATTAAACCTTGGAATGCGATTAAACCTCTACCTATGGAAATCATTCAGAATCAAATTGAAACCGTCATTCGCACATCGATTTTGACCCGTAATGATTTAATGGAATTATATGCAGAAAAACACGAATATCTTCTTTTGCATCCCGATGAAAGCATCCCCAAAGAACATTCTATTCAGAAATGGGTGCATTTCTTACCTCCAGTTGTTGATTTCCAAGTGGTGAAAGACTTGCGAGGAATTTCTTCCGAATACAAAAACGAAATGATTGAACTAATGCGCACAGGCAACAAAGAACAACGTAATCAATTGGCTATGTTTAAAACCAAGAGCGCCCTCTTTGGTTTCGCGGTTATTGAACAAATCAACAAAATAGTCAAATCGAAGGGATTGCTTTTACGAACTGCGTCCAACGTTTTTTTCACGGAAAATGCGTGTTGTAACGACAAACAAACGGTTCGTGTCTTGGACTATTTTGAAGAAAAGAACAAGGAAATCACCGTTCACGTTCGAATGGTCAAGGGATGGGGAGAAATCATAGACAATGTGCAGAAAATGGCTCGTGCGAGTATGATATATGACCCAAAACGCACAGGTTTGACTTTTACTATGGAAATGCCCGCCGATCATTTCGAGAAAAACGTATATTTGGCGTATATTCACTATTGCAATTTGGACAATCTCATACCGATTCCGGAAGATTTGCGAAGATTGTTTCCCGAAAAGGTTCCCGAATACAATTCTCGTGCATCACTGTCCGACAAAATAGAATTTTTGAAGAAACACGGCAAACGATTCAGTAATGATAATCTACTTCAATTGATGGATGTAATAAATAAGCGAAATTTGGTTGATGTGAATTTAGGGAAACTCAAAGGAAGTCGAGTATCCAGACTTCGTGATTATTTGAGCTATATGGACCAACGTTACGACCAAGATAATGAAGTCACGTTTTGCCCCAAATTCCGCGAATTATTAGACGGTGTTTTAGCCAAGTTTAATCCTAGAACGATGACTGCAGAAGACAGTGACGAAACATATCGTTTGAATAATTGGTTGACTAGAGCCAATACCGAATTATTGGATCGTATTGCTGATTTTTTAGGTAAAAGCGGGAATATTTCTCCGCAACGCAAAACAAAATTGGAAGAATTAATGGCGAATATCCATATGTGGAATATGGACCAATCTAAACTGTCCCAGAATGACGAAACCGCAATGTATTCAGTCACTCAATTTATGCGTAATTCGGTATTTGCAATGAGTCGCACTTATCCGGAAATGATACGCAATAAGAATAAAGTCAGCACAAAGGCACATAAGCACTGGAATCTAGCAAGTGACCATAATATTGATATTTCTCGATTTATTGAAGAATATTACAAACCACTACAATCCTTTATGAATGATGCGACTTTATTAAATGTTCTAGATGAAGTGCAAACACAGCTGCGCGATGTGAGCGGTTTTTTGGACATTATACCCATCTTTACTCCCATTCACAAGGAGGCTGAAGGGGAACAACATGAACGCTCTTATTATTCCCTATTTACAAAACGGACGTTGTATATGATTTATTCCTATATCTGGTATTCAGTGTTGCACGAATATATCAAAGCAACTGAAAATGACGAACTTCTTCAAATGGATGTCCAAGAACGAAAACAAATGCGTCGTCAATCAATTCGTGAAAATGCAGATGAATTCGTTTTAGGACTATCAACTGAGACATTTGTGAATGATGCAGATGCGGAATATGGATATAATTTAGAAGAAGTGCAGATTATTGCCGGTGATAAAAGAGAATTAGAAGCTCGCGTGGCCGAACTGCTATTGGCTTTTCTGGATATTGACGAGAAAAACAAAAAGGTCACCGATTTATCGTATAACGATATTGAAAAACGTGTAACGCGTTCCAAGTTGAAAGAAAAGAAATTGATTACAGATTTTTTGCGCGATATGGATGCAGACGAACGTAGAGTAGAAGATACTAAGAAAATATTGAAATTGGGACGATGGAATATCGGATTACGTAAGGGTTTAGTCAATTACGACAAGGAACGATACAAAGAAGAGCGCAAGGAACTATTCAATCAACTCGCAAATCAAGGTGATGCAGAAGAAGATGATATAGCGATTCAACGAGATGTCCAAGAAATAGAGGCAAATGATGCGGAAGAAATCGATGATTTTTACGACCAGGAAGCAAATGATATTACCGGATTTATGGGACAGGATGAAGATGGTGCCTATTATGAAGAAGACCGCGACTACGAATAAGTGTAGTTGTTTTCATCACAACGATTTTATAAATACATAATATAATAGTTTATAAAATCTATGTTTTCACAATCTTATGTCCGAATGAACAAACCTACATTTGCAATTGCATTATTTCTAATTCTTTTTACCAGTGTTCATATAACGAAACCCAGTTTTGCATATGGTCCTGATGGTGAATTTAGGCAATTTGGTGTCGGTTACAAGAACAAAACCGTTTTACCGGTATGGACGATTTCCATCGCATTGGCCGTATTGTCTTATCTGGTGGTGTTGTTTTATCTTCGGTAAGGTAGTCATCTCGAGCCATTTATGCCTCAAATGCAATTGTTAAAGGAGGGATTGAAAGGGAACCTAGGTTCCCTTTATTTCATACTCAACGTCACCATTGAAATCAACATAGCAATAATGGACGTCAAATAAATCCAGGTAAAATGCCCCACAGTGTGTTTTAAATAAATTAAATTGGTAAACTTGAATAATTGGTCGTGGTCGTTTAATTCCATTTGAAAGTAAGTGGGTAATTTCGGCATATTTTGTTGGGCATCAGAACTTGATTTATCTTCGAAATATTTTTCGATTGTGCCTATATCATTGACTCCAAATCTTGTAATAAGGAAATCATAGTCAAAATCACCATTTTCCTGTATTTCTCTCAATTCATTGCTTACAAAGATTTCATTGGCTAATGTGTGTAGTCCTTTCATACCCAAGAACGTATACCCTACCGTATTTTCAAAAATATTTACCAAACTGGGGTTAATTGCTAATGCGAATATTGTGACTGCTACTATGGAATAGGATGCTATATTTACAAGCATTACCTTTTTCACTGTGCTATTGTCCATTTTTGCTATATCACCGCTTTTTTGCATGATTACAGTGCGATAATACAACAAAGAAAATATTAAACCCATAAAATAGGCACCTGCATAAACCAATACTAAGGATCTCATTCCCCCCTGTTTATGATAAAATAGATTGTAAATAATAGCCAATGGGATTACAAAACCAATGCAATATCCAAATACGATTAATCCAGGTGAGGTGGATGATTCTGGGGGTGTTTCATTTTCGGTGGCCATGATCCTATATACATAGAACTACATAAATTGTAAGACAGTTTAGAAACGTATTTTCACACTATTATTTTTTCGTATATAGTTTATAGGATGGACGGTCCAAGATTAATAGAAGGAAGTGTGAATCATTATTTACAAAATACATTGCGAACATGTCATGAACACCGCGTGAAAATATATTCTTTTGCATTAAATGCGGGAGTACTTACTTTGTTCATTTTGATCGTCTCATTTACATTGTATTATTGTTACAAACAAAAGCCGACTCCTTATGAACAACAACAAAAAATGTTGAAAGATCAGCAATATATTTTGTCGAAAATCCGTTTTTATCAGGCGGAGCAAAAGAATTTAATGACGTCACCAATAGGGAATTTATAATGTGAATTTAATTTATATCGAAATTACATTCATGAATATAACAGAACATCGCGAATCGGTCATTGGTGAAAATAATACTGCGCAATTGAATTTGTTGTCTATTCTCGATAAATTAGACGCAACGTATACCACTGAATTGCAAATTAAAACGTCTTTGCACGGCGATGTTGACTTCGCCGTCTTATCTGATCGTGGGTTCAAAAAAGTGGACTCTATTGTTTTTGCATATCAGGGTGAAGTCACTAGTATTCGAAATATTCCAGAAGGTGTTGTAAATTTGGTTTGTGACGACCAAATTTTAGACAAGATAGAAGACCTTCCCTCCACTATTGAAAAAATAGACCTATCCAACAACTCCTTGTCGAAATTCGATGCTACGAATCTTCCTAAATTGCGCGTTTTGCATTTATCGGACAATGAATTGACCGAAATTATAAATTTGCCTGAAGGATTGGAAGAATTGGAATGCGAAAATAACCAAATACGACGATTGGATTTAGCAGGAACTCCCGGATTAAAGACATTGAAATGCTCGAATAATCCTCTTTTAATGCTGGAACACGTTCCACCGTCCTTAGTTGATTTAGAAATGGAAAACAACCCTTTTGTGGAAATTGACCGTTCAAAACCAAATGAGAAAAAGACAAAGGCCAAGGACAAGAAATATGATTATTTAGAAAGTATTCACGAATACTTTCGATTAAAAAATCAATATGAAATTAAAATGCGCAAAATGAAACACGCAGCTTATGAGCGCGGTGCTACAAAAAAGGAAAGTCGACATAAGGTTCGCAGTGTAAACCCACCCTGTATTAATTGTAAAAGGAATGTAGGAACGATTTTTAGCAACGAAGACCAAAAATATAGCGCTATTTGTGGGGACAAAACCAAACCATGCGATTTACATATACAAATATTCAGTGGCGATTATTTTCGTATGGACGATTTGTTGTCCATGTATGCAGATGATATTCAAGCAGACAAACAAGAAATCATTGTCCAAAAAATGGATACTTTATTCGAATATGTCCAAAAGCATACATCCGCTGAACAATTCAAGAAAACGTTGGAAAAATATAACAGCACTAGTGAAAATTATAAATCCCTATTATCCGACTATAATGAGGCTTACAACAATGATCATCATAGAGAACAAATTGACCACAAAACAGAGGAAATGTATAAAATACGTGATGATATTCGTAAATTGTTGGATGAATACAAAGATTCGGGAAACCGGGAAGTCCTGATTGCTGCAGTGGAAATGCACGTGAAAGATTTAATGCCTGCCGTTCAAAATCTGCGTTTGTCCAAATACGACACCATGTTGGTTGAAACCACCGCCGAAGAACCCTATGTTTCTACGTTGATTCAGCGTAAAGTGTCTGCATATAAGCGCGATTTTATTTATGGTGAAGAACCAAAAGTAATGAAGTTTGTGATGAACAAATAAAGGGAACCTGGGTTCCCTTTACATCCCTCCTCATAAATACCGCCTACCAGTAAAGTGTATCAAGTCCCTACTACAAAATTGATGGTCTTTTTTTTAATGTGAGGATCATAACCAATATTTCAACAATGAGTCAGAAATCAAATTGTTTATTTTGCGACAGTGCGCGTCACGATACAACCAAATGTAATAGCAACATGAAAGGTAAGTTGAATATGCTGTATGAAGTCATGTGGAAGTCGGAATGTCCTGACTTTGGTTTATTTACATCACAAGAACTCAAAGTGGTTGCATACATAACGCCCTATGAAAAAAGTATGTTACCAACTACAATGGGCAATAACAAATTAAACCGCAAATACGGAAGAACTCCAATACCTCTTACATTGTCCAGGACGCGTATGGTGAAGGCGCTCTGCGAACGATGGAAAAGTCTTCATATTGTTCGTGAAAATTACAATAAAAAATCAACTGAAATGGATGAAATGGACGACTGTCCAATATGCTTTGAACCAATCCAAGGGCATAGATGGTCTTACACTCATTCGGTTTGGTCGCGTGATTATAGTGTAAATACAGTCAGAACAAAATGCAATCATTATTATTGTCGTTCTTGTTGGGACAATATCAAACCTCAGTATTATCATGACACAATGAAACCGTGTCCTTTGTGTAGAACGCAGAATGGTGAAGAAGACATAAGAATTAAGGGTTAAACAATAGAAGTAATCAACAAAAAAGGCGAATGGGAATTTCGATTTCTCATTCCTTTTTTTGTGAAAAAAAACAGGTGGCCACCAGGATTGCTTTCCGCTTTCGATACGGATTTCGCCGACGTCTCTCTACTGAAAGAGAGATTTCAACTTGGAAAATGAATTAGGGGGCGAAGGCGTATCGTGCGTTCGTTATAATTTCATTTTCCCGATTTATTCAGCTGTAGTGCAAATTCTAAACTACGACCGATGCATTACGTTCCAAAGTAACTAATAATCCAAGCAACAAAACCACAATATGCTCATTTTATCGGCTATTGTGACCAGTTACAGATAATATCGCGTCAAATTTATTTTCATGGAGTGGGCCAGTCCCCCAATCCAACAAATTACCCCACACCACCGGTTAAGGCCTTGTGGGTTTAACTGATACAACAGACTTTCATTATATTTTCACATTACACAGAGGGAACGGGACGGGGTCGTCCAGTTATATATTCAATTGGATTTTATTATTGAATATATAACATTTATACACTTTCGATGGAGGTGCTTTTCACGCTGTCTGTGTCTAACTTTACATAATAATACCACTATTAGATGAGCCAAGTTAGGAGCTCATCTGGTTTAGTTCATAGGCAAAAAGGAGTATCAATTTTATGCAGAGTGGATCATTTTGCAAACACACTGAACACCTTCGGTGGATGTGCGGATTTAAATCTTCATCGGCATAAAAAACAGGGCGTCCCCAGGATTGCTTTCCGCTTTCGACACGGATTTCGCCGACGTCTCTCTACTGAAAGAGAGATTTCAACTTGGAAACAAGAAGTTGGTAATATAACTCCTTGTTTCCCGTGGTGTTATTCAGCTGTAGTGCAAATTCTAAACTAAAACTGATGCATTACGTTCCGATATAATTAATCATCCAAGCAACAAAACCACAATATGCTCTTTTTATCGGCTATATTGTGACCAGTTACAGATAATATCGCGTCAAACTCATTTTCATGGAGTGGGCCAGTCCCCAATCCAACTAATTCGTCCCCACATGACCGGCTAAGGCAATGTGGGTTTAACTGATACAACAGACTTTCATTATATTTTCACATTACACAGAGGGAACGGGACGGGGTCGTCCAGTTATATATTCAATAATAAATCCAATTGAATATATAACATTTATACACTTTCGATGGAGGTGCTTTTCACGCTGTCTGTGTCTAACTTTACATATTAAACTATTAGATGAGCCAAGTTAGGAGCTCATCTATCTTAGTTCATAGGCAAAAAGGAGTATCAATTTTATGAATAAAATCGAATATACAAAATTGAATTAAAGTGTTCTGATTATTATATACATAACACAAAAATGTCTGAATTACTAGAAAACGCACCTGATATTGAAATAAAAAATCAAGAGGGGATCGAATATTTACAGACAATTCCAAACAAATCCATTGATTTGATTTTAACTGACCCTCCCTATATCATTTCGCGAGACAGTGGTATGAATTCACATTACAATCAAGTCAAGGAAAATGAGCGATTAAATGTGCAACAAGTAAAAACACACGCAGAATGGCTCATATATAAAACCGAAAATGGCTTCACTGATGATTCAAAACGAGAAAATTATATTAAATATGGGACTATTTATGGTAAAAAATATTGCGTGAAGACGGATTATGGCGAATGGGATAGTCAATTCACCATTGACGATTTGGACCAGTTCGTCGGGGAATATTATAAAAAACTACGCACAGGAGGTACGATGATTATGTTCTTTGATATTTGGAAAATTACTGATTTAAAAACCCTGTTCGAAAAGCATAATTTTAAGCAAATCCGATTTATTGAATGGATTAAGACAAATCCACAACCTTTGAATTCGGGTGTAAATTATTTGACGAATTGTCGGGAAATTGCACTTTTAGGTGTGAAGGGGGGTAAACCGACATTTAATAGTAAATATGATAATGGAATGTATCAATATCCATTGCAAGGAGGGAAAAACCGATTTCATCCCACACAAAAAAGCTTACCTTTGTTTGAAGAACTCATCAAAAAACATTCTAATGAGAATAGCATTGTATTAGACACCTTTCTTGGAGGCGGGACAACCGCATTTGCGTGCAAAAATACAAATAGACGTTTTAAGGGGTGTGAAATATCCAAAGAATATTATGATAAAGTTATGGAAATATTGTCCTAATTTCATATTGTTTAGTTACATTACAATCTAGATTTGAGTTTTTTCATAAACTCGACCGGGTCATACCAATAGGTGCCTACCATTGCGTTGATGTCGTTGGGGTCAAATGAATCATCGCCTTCTACAAAATCAATACCAAAGATCGCAAGGGATGGAATAGTCATTGCACCAATGCGCTTTCCAATTTCCTTTGTTTTCTTTGATACTTGACGTTTCTGTAGATTGCAATGATTGCATAGACATTGGAAATCGTCATTTGTTTGTGCTTTTGCATCGAGGACTCTTATATCGTTATAAAGATCATTTTTATGATCTGTTACGAGATCGGATCGGCTTCCGCACACCACACATCCCATTTGTTTGTGGTATTCGTGAATGTCTTTTCGAATAGGTCGTTGAGCACCATATAGCTGATCATCGCTAAATCCCACTGTCCTTAATGCTGTTATTTTTTGTTCTCCTTGCTTTTCCCAATTATATCGTTTGTCTGCGAAATAAATGCCGTGTCTCGCTGCTCCATTTTTCCCCCAATCAAGTATTTTGTTTTCAGCGATTTTCTCACGAGAAACCCATTCTGAATATCCGTGTTCGTCGGGACTAAACGTAGTATCTACCTCTTTTTGCTTTTTTGTGAGTTTTACCGAAGCAGCCACAGCTTCCTGGCTAGTCACAGCCACAGCTTCCTGGCTAGTCACAGCCACAGTTTCCGTCTCGTGAGACATTGTTGTAATCATTGTTGTTGAATTCATATTCACTTGTTGTTTATTTCTATATATTTTGAAAAAGCCGTTCAATTTTGTTTATACAAGTGAATATTTAAAACGCCATTTCTTAACGGCAAAAATAAAATAACTTTAGGATGTTTTTTATAATCTTTATCCATTATGTTACTCTATATCCCTTTGAAGATTTAAAATTGGACAACTTTATGTCACTATCAAGTATAATAAAAATGTTTTGTGCGAACTTAAATATTCAAATTAAAAATGTTTCATTATTATATAAATATGAAAAGTAGACGTGTTAAAGGTATAACTCATAATAGAACCCGCCGTTACATTAAAGGAGGTTCTATTAATAAAGAACTTGCTGCTGCTAAGAAAGCAGAGAAGGCCGCCAAAAAAGCTGCTAAGGAAGCAGAGAATGCTGCCAAAAAAGCTGCTAAGGAGGCAGAGAAGGCTGCTAAAAAAGCTGCTAAGGAAGCAGAGAAGGCTACAAAGGAAAAAGCTCGTGAGGCAGCCAAAGAAGAAAGAAAGTATAATAGACTTGTCGCAATGGCGATGAAAGAAGCAAAAAAGGATGAGGAACGCGAAAACAGAATTATAAGAGGTTTACCGGTTAGAAATAAACGCGCGAATGAAAAAAGCACATATGATAAATTGGTTGAGCTAGAAATGGAATATGCTCGTGAATAAAACAACCCTTTTTATTATGCGTTATAGTAATGAATCCATTTATTATTGATTTCACAATATTGATTATTTTTCAATGTTGTAAAATGGCGTTTATAAATAAAATTGATTTCAGACAATAGTTGTTATATTATACAACAAACAATACAATATGCCTAAGTCACGCGATCAACGCTGCCGCCGTGCGCTACATACATTCTTCGACGCCTATCCATTTTATTTTGAAACGGAAAAACTGAATTTGAGGGGGTATGTGTATGCGCGTTATGAAATCACTGTAAATAAGGAGTGGTTTCATACAGAGCCTGTTTATAATGAACGGGATAATTCTTTAATCTGGAATCAGGTTCTTCAACAGCAGGAACTTCCCGATGCAAATAAAATCGCGGAAATAGAAGGGAACTTTCACACTACATTTCAACCCTATGAAAAACCACACACTTTTCTAAAAATTCATGAAATCGAAGCCAATGAAGAAAAGGTGGTTTTTAAAATCATTGTTCAATATTACAAATCGCATATTCCTTTTCCTGAAGATGAAGCCTCTTTAGAACAACGTATTGGGCAACTTGAGCGCCAAAATCAAGAACTTCAACGTCGTCTTCGCAATTACGATGTTCATACCGTGACTCAGATTGACTTTATGAGTCGTATGAACCGTCACTTGAACAGAGAATTGCATTACGCACATTCCCGCGTGGATGCGTGTAAAACAGAATTTGAACGAAATTATGCGGGTTTTATGAATTCGTACCGAAATATTATTCGCAAATGCTATGCGGAAACTGAAAAATCATTCGAGTGTCCCATATGTTATGAAGACATTGCAAATGAAAATATATTTGTTACACCTTGTGACCACGTTATATGTAATGGTTGCGCGTCGCACTGTAAAGACACATGTCCAATGTGTCGTCAAGAAATGACGTTTTCGCAAGCTTTAGTCTAATCACATTCATTATAATTGGATACACCATCCCATACAATACCCAATGTATTTGCCCAATCCTTTTTACTGCATATTCCAGTCCATCCGTCATTATTAAAATCAATGTAGTTGGTCACTATATTATTTGAATTATCGTAGCTAAATCCGGGAGTTCCAATTACATATTGGGTCAATTGTTCCGTGTTCTTATCGTACATAGTTCCTACATTTAGGTCATTTTTAAAGGTGGGTATAATACATTTACTTCCGTCGGTTGAAAGTGTCCAGTAGTCGGGACACGTCCCATATGAAGGAGGATACGCCAAATTCTTATCACCCTTGTCCATTAGAAGCCCGATTAAGATTAAAATCAATATTAGCAATACGGTGGCCACAGATAATACCACTAAATGAAAGGTTTCCATTATAAATTACACGGATAAAATAGTGTTCTCAAATTAAGATCGAATGTGAGAGAAAATAGATTTAGTATCATGCTTGCACAATTAATCTCTAAAAGTATTTTATATCGATTTATAATAAGAACATGTCTGTCCATCCTGATAAATATAACAGCCAAAGTCCAAGTATTTTGAATTTAACAACCCCATACAATGGACGTGTGAATATTATTGAACCCGAAAATCCCGATGCTCGGTTTCAAATGTATGAGAAGATTGCAGTCAAGAATAAATCGACTGAATACCGAAATGCATTGTACGGCGATTTTGAATGCACACCATTGTCCGAAGCCTTTTTTTCTGCAGCCAATGTGCAAATTATTCAAAATGGGCTTCGGGCGGGCGTATATGAAATGTCCGGCGATAAGCAACTTGTGATTGCTCCACAAAATGTGGATGTGTTAAAGACTATTATGCGACACATGTTTATCCAATATGCGAATTTCGAACCCACTAATATTGCTGGTCAAATAAAGCGCCTAAACCAGACAGTTTTGGAATATGCGGTTCCGAATGTTTACAGCGAATCGATTGGGTATTTGAAATACTTACAAGATCAGAGTTCTTTAGTCGTTCCACTTGAATTGCCTCAACAAACTGACCGTGTTTTCAAACAATTAGAATTGAAACCTTGGTATTAGGATGTTGGTTTGTGATTGATAGAAAATTGTATTACTTTCTATCAATTCGTATACTATATTAACTGCCCGCGTTGAATAAAATTATTTATTGGAATGCTGTAAGTCAATGCGGGTGGCAATTCTCGTCGTACCTTCGGTCGTGATATCACCAATTCTTCAGTAGGCTCCTCCCCAGTGTAATAGGCCTGCAGCAGCAGCAAGAGCAGCAGCAACAACAGCAACAGCACCAAGACGGTATTATAAAGCAGAGTCAAGATGGTCGCCAAGATATGGGAAACAATGACGATGAAAACATTTGTACCGAAAAGACTATCAAGGAGCACGCTAACTCCACCTCTGCTACCACCTCCGCGACATCGGTAATATGCCTCCCGCACCCCGAATTATTATCGATGTCGGAATTGTTGTAGCCGCAGGAGTTGTTGTAGCCGCAGGAGTTGTTGTAGCAGCCGGAGTTGTTGTAGCAGCCGGAGTTGTTGTAGCAGCAGGAGTTGTTGTAGCAGCAGGAGTTGTTGTAGCAGCAGGAGTTGTTGTAGCAGCAGGAGTTGTTGCGGGAGTAGTCATCATATAATAACTATCAAAAGTTATATTATGTATTCTATGATAACGGAAGAGTTCAGTATTATTTGAAACTGTTGTAGTATCATATGGTTTTCCTCCTGGTACATCAAACACACCACTTTGTGTCGGATTTAGTTGAGTTGCATTTTTGAAATTTATGGAAACCACTCCGAATAAACGTACGAAGTACTTATTATCGACACTAGAAATCACAGTTTTTCCTGGAAGTGTTTTTGTATCAAAATAGAATGAAGTTGCGTCGTTAAATGATGTTGTAGTAGCAGCTATTCCACCCGTATTATACGGTGATGATTGTAGATATGTGCCCTCGTTGCGGTTATATAGTTTGAAGGTTTTAGGAGCAGTTGTAGGAGCAGGAGTTGTTGTAGCCGCAGGAGTTGTTGTAGCCGCAGGAGTTGTTGTAGCAGCAGGAGTTGTTGTAGCCGCAGCAGTTGTAGCCGCAGCAGTTGTAGCCGCAGCAGTTGTAGCCGCAGCAGTTGTAGGAGCAGGTGTTAATAAACCATATGCATGTTCAATAGGGGTCCCTCGTTTTCCGTCACTATATGTCCTTATCTCCTGTTTATATTTATTTACTAAAGCTTCGTCATGATGGTGTGCAGCTCGTCTTTCCTTTTTCTCTAATTCGTGTATTTTGCGACGGTGATCGTGATGGTGGTCCCTATGATCGTGGTGGTCTCTATGATCGTGGTGGTCTATATGATCGTGAGGGTGGTCTCTATGATCGTGAGGGTGGTCTCTATGATCATGATGGTGGTCCATATGATCGTGGTGATCGTGATGGTGGTCCATATGATGGCGATCCCTATGATCGTGGGGGTCTCTATGATCGTGGTGGTCTATATGATCGTGAGGGTGGTCTCTATGATCGTGGTGGTGATCGTGGTGGTCCATATGATCGCGATGGTGATCGTGATCTATATGATGGTGATCCCTATGATCGTGGTGGTCTCTATGATGACGATCCCTAGCACCTTCAAGTAACTCATCCGAGCTTACATATGTATAATACAAATGATTAACCGCTAAAAATATACAAATGAATAACAATGCGTGCATTAAACACGTTGTGCTAAATGGTCCTTTTTTGGGAAGTGTAAAAAATACACCTGGGTAAAGAATAACTGCTAAACACACGATTAATGCGAATTGAAATAATTTCATTTTACTATACAAATTAATTATATAATTCTTGTATAGTAATTATGGGTATTTAAGGATATGATTGTAAAATAGAATCGGATGGTACATTGTTTTTAATACAATAATTGTTCGCAGCTTCTAATGTACTTTTAAAGGAAGCCATATCGGTTGCTGTATTTTGACCGGGGTTGTTCATATAACAATAATAGAATGTGTCTGTATTCCACGTAATAATATCTGATGTTTTGCCATCTTTTGTTGTACGCATTTTGTAAAATGAAGGATTTCCTGCTATAATAGTCCAAACATTGCTGTACGTGTAGTTAAATTTGCATTGAAAATTCCCTGAACTGTCTGCGGTTGTATTTGCACTAGAAGGAAGGAAATTTGTAAATGTGGAATTATCAAGCGATACTTCAAGAGTTGAACCTGGTTCTCCCATAGCAATAATATATATCATATTATTGTTCAACCATATCTGAATGTTCGTTGGCGGTTTAATAGGAGCACCTGTGGTAGGAACCGCAGTTGTAGGAGCACGTGTGGTAGGAGCCACAGAAGTTGTAGCCGCAGGAGTTGTTGTAGGAGCGCGACTTGTAGCAGCAGGAGTTGTTGTAGCAGCGCGACTTGTAGCAGCAGGAGTTGTTGTAGCAGCAGGAGTTGTTGTAGCAGCCGCAGCAGTTGTAGGAGCAGGTGTTAATAAACCATATGCATGTTCAATAGGGGTCCCTCGGTTTTCGCCACGATATGTTCTTATCTCCTGTTTATACTTCCTTACTAAAGCTTCGTCATGATGGTGTTCAGCTCGTCTTTCCTTTTTCTCTAATTCGTGTATTTTGCGACGGTGATCGTGGTGGTCTCTATGATCGTGGTGGTCTCTATGATCGTGGTGGTCTCTATGATCGTGGTGATCGTGATGGTGGTCCATATGATGGCGATCCCTATGATCGTGGGGGTGGTCCATATGATCGTGGTGGTGATCGTGGTGGTCTCTATGATCGTGGTGGTCTCTATGATGACGATCCCTAGCACCTTCAAGTAACTCATCCGAGCTTACATATGTATAATACAAATGATTAACCGCTAAAAATATACAAGTGAATAACAATGCGTGCATTAAACACGTTGTGCTAAATGGTCCTTTTTTGGGAAGTGTAAAAAATATACCTGGGTAAAGAATAACTGCTAAACACACGATTAATGCGAATTGAAATAATTTCATTTTACTATACAAATTAATTATATAATTCTTGTATAGTAATTATGGGTATTTAAGGATATGATTGTGGTAAACCGTTGTTTGTGCTCGGGAAGTCCAATGTATGAATACAATAATTGTTCGCAGCTTCTAATGTACTTTTAAAGGAAGCCATATCGGTTGCTGCATTTTGACCGGTATTGTTAAAATAACAATCATTGAATGTCCATGCATTCCACGTAATAATATCTGATGTTTTGCCATCTTTTGTTGTACGCATTTTGTAAGATGAGGGTTGCACTTCTCCACCCGGGATCATAATATTCCAAACATTGCTGTACGTGTAGTTAAATTTGCATTGAAAATTCCCTGAACTGTCTGCGGTTGTATTTGCACTAGAAGGAAGGAAATTTGTAAATGTGGAATTATCAAGCGATACTTCCAGAGTTGAACCCGGTTCTCCCATAGCAATAATATATATCACACCTTGGTTCATCCATATCTGAATGTTCGTTGGCGGTTTAATAGGAGCAGGCGTTATGAAACCAAACGAATCGTGTTCATAACCTTTATTAGGAGCACGTGTGGTAGGAACCGCAGAAGTTGTTGTAGCAGCAGGAGTTGTAGGAGCACGTGTGGTAGGAGCACGTGTGGTAGGAGCACGTGTGGTAGGAGCGCGTGTGGTAGGAGCGCGTGTGGTAGGAGCACGTGTGGTAGGAGCACGTGTGGTAGGAGCGCGTGTGGTAGGAGCGCGTGTGGTAGGAGCGCGTGTGGTAGGAGCGCGTGTGGTAGGAGCACCTGTGGTAGGAGCAGTTGTAGCCGCAGCAGCAGTTGTAGCCGCAGCAGCAGTTGTAGCCGCAGCAGCAGTTGTAGCCGCAGCAGCAGTTGTAGCCGCAGCAGCAGTTGTAGCCGCAGCAGCAGTTGTAGCCGCAGCAGCAGTTGTAGGAGCAGGTGTTAATAAACCATACGCGTGTTCAATAGGGGTTCCTCGTTTTCCGTCACTATATGTCCTTATCTCCTGTTTATACTTCCTTACTAAAGCTTCGTCATGATGGTGTTCAGCTCGTCTTTCCTTTTTCTCTAATTCGTGTATTTTGCGACGGTGATCGTGATGGTGGTCTCTATGATCGTGGTGGTCTCTATGATCGTGGTGGTCTCTATGATCGTGGTGGTCTCTATGATCGTGGTGGTCTCTATGATCGTGGTGGTCTCTATGATCGTGGTGGTCTCTATGATCGTGGTGGTCTCTATGATCGTGGTGGTCTCTATGATGACGATCCCTAGCACCTTCAAGTAACTCATCCGAGCTTACATATGTATAATACAAATGATTAACCGCTAAAAACATACAGGTGAATAACAATGCGTGCATTAAACAAGTTGTGCTAAATGGTCCTTTTTTGGGAAGTGTAAAAAATACACCTGGATAAAAAATAACTGCTAAACATACAATTAATGCGAATTGAAATAATTTCATTTTACTATACAAATTATTTATATAATTATTGTATAGTAATTATGGGTATTTAAGGATATGATTGTGGTAAGCTTGTGCTCGGGAAGCCCAATGTATGAATACAATAATTGTTCGCAGCTTCTAATGTACTTTTAAAGGAAGCCATATCGGTTGCTGTAGTTTGACCGGGGTTGTCAAAATAACAATGATTGAATGCCTGTGCATTCCACGTAATAATATCTGATGTTTTGCCATCTTTTGTTGTGCGCATTTTGTAAGATGAGGGATTATAGCCTCCAGCCGGGACCATAATATTCCAAACATTGCTGACCGTGTAGTTAGCAGACACTTCAGGGAATTTGCATTGAAAATTACCTGAACTGTCTGCGGTTGTATTTGCACTAGAAGGAAGGAAATTTGTAAATGTGGAATTATCAAGCGATACTTCAAGAGTTGAACCTGGTTCTCCCATAGCAATAATATACATCACAGAATTGTTTACAGCATTGTTTACCCATATCTGAATGTTCGTTGGCGGTTTAATAGGAGCACCTGTGGTAGGAACCGCAGTTGTAGGAGCGCGTGTGGTAGGAACCGCAGTTGTAGGAGCGCGTGTGGTAGGAGCGCGACTTGTAGCAGCAGGAGTTGTTGTAGGAGCGCGACTTGTAGCAGCAGGAGTTGTTGTAGCAGCGCGACTTGTAGCAGCAGGAGTTGTTGTAGCAGCAGCAGTTGTTGTAGCAGCAGCAGTTGTTGTAGCAGCAGCAGTTGTAGGAGCAGGTGTTAATAAACCATATGCATGTTCAATAGGGGTTCCTCGGTTTTCGCCACGATATGTTCTTATCTCCTGTTTATACTTCTTTACTAAAGCTTCGTCATGATGGCGTTCAGCTCGTCTTTCCTTTTTCTCTAATTCGTGTATTTTGCGACGGTGATCGTGATGGTGGTCTCTATGATCGTGATGGTGGTCTCTATGATCGTGGTCCCTATGATCATGATGGTGGTCCCTATGATCATGATGGCGATCGTGATGGTGGTCTCTATGATCGTGATGGTGGTCTCTATGATCGTGATGGTGGTCTCTATGATCGTGATGGTGGTCTCTATGATCGTGATGGTGGTCTCTATGATCGTGATGGTGGTCTCTATGATCGTGATGGTGGTCTCTATGATCGTGATGGTGGTCCCTATGATCTATATGATGGCGATCGTGATGGTGGTCCATATGAACGTGGTGATGGTCTTCGTGATCTATATGATGGCGATCGTGATGGTGGTCTCTATGATGACGATCCCTAGCACCTTCAAGTAACTCATCCGAGCTTACATATGTATAATACAAATGATTAACCGCTAAAAACATACAGGTGAATAACAATGCGTGCATTAAACAAGTTGTGCTAAATGGTCCTTTTTTGGGAAGTGTAAAAAATACACCTGGATAAAAAATAACTGCTAAACACACGATTAATGCGAATTGAAATAATTTCATTTTACTATACAAATTAATTATATAATTCTTGTATAGTAATTATGGGTATTTATAGGTATTGGGGGGAGGAAGGTTCATTGGAACTGCATTATCCCCCAAACTTGAAATGCTTGGATATATTGTCGTCCGGGTGATTTAAATTTAATTTGCAAATAATTACCATCGACTGAGGCATTTATTGTAAATGGTAATTTGTTATAGTTCGGTTGTTGTTTGAATTCAGCACCCTTTTTATCAGCCTCTTATTAAGATTCAGATTCTGGTTCAACCCAAATTTGCATCTTTAGATTACCAAATACACCACGGTCACCGACACTCACATAAAAATGACCACCAGAATATCCATTAGTAGTCGTATTATCATTGTTTACCAATAATTCTAGTGAATTTTCATTGGCAAAGTCTGTTAATTGAATTGAATATTTTTGACCTTTTGTTAAATTAACATCATCAGAAAAATTATCAAATACTAAATTAGTACTTGTGGTAGGAGCATTCATATTCCAAGTACCAGTATACATCCTAGGTCCAGTTATACCTTCACCTTCACGAATTATGATGGTTGTAGTCACATCAAAAACATCGTTTGGAAAAAAAATGATTTTTTTAAGTTTACACGCCTGTTTCGCTGTAAAACTTTGATACACTTCAGGTCCTGGCGAATTTGGGTTAGCGTTAAAAATGATCAATCCTGTATTAGCCGCTGATTGGTCAACCATACGTACTAACTCTGTTGTAGGAGCACGTGTTGTAGCAGCAGGAGTTGTTGTAGCAGCGCGACTCGTAGCAGCAGGAGTTGTTGTAGCAGCGCGACTCGTAGCAGCAGCAGCAGTTGTAGCAGCGCGACTCGTAGCAGCAGGAGTTGTTGTAGCAGCCGCAGCAGTTGTAGCAGCCGCAGCAGTTGTAGGAGCAGGTGTTAATAAACCATATGCATGTTCAATAGGGGTCCCTCGTTTTCCGTCACTATATGTCCTTATCTCCTGTTTATATTTATTTACTAAAGCTTCGTCGTGATGGTGTTCAGCTCGTGTTTCCTTTTTCTCTAATTCGTGTATTTTTCCATGGTGATCATGATGGTGATCTCTATGATCGTGGTGATCGTGATGGTGGGCTCCACGATGGTGGACTTTGGGGTGGTGGTCTTCGTGATCTATATGATGGTGATCTATATGATGGTGATCTATATGATGGTGATCTATATGATGGTGGTCTATATGATGGTGATCTATATGATGACGATCTCTAGCACCTTCAAGTAACTCATCCGAACTTACATATGTATAATACAAATGATTAACCGCTAAAAACATACAAGTGAATAGCAATGCGTGCATTAAACAAGTTGTGCTAAATGGTCCTTTTTTGGGAAGTGTAAAAAATACACCTGGATAAAAAATAACTGCTAAGCATACGATTAATGCGAATTGAAATAATTTCATTTTACTATACAAATTATTTATATAATTCTAGTATCTTATTCGGATTAAATAAGTAAAACATTCGATAATCGGTTTGAAAAGATCCCCATTTGGTCGCCTCCAATATTTTTTCAAATCTTGGATTATTCAATGCGCGAATCCACTTTTCCCCCTCCTTTTTGGATCGTATTGGAATACCAAACGTCAATTGCGACATTCCATATTGTCCAAGATAATCATTGTATGGATACTGTTTTTCGTTGAAATTCAGCAACACTTTGGGAACACCCATATGTTCCTTTTCCTTTTCTTTGGCGTATCGAATACCTAAACCACGTCGCGTTATATTATGTACCACTGGATGCCGTTTTTGTCGTGTTTTTGTCTTGGACAATTTTCGCGCATCATATTTCCCCGCACTAAATATTACAGGAATACCTTTTTCTTTAGGAACCAAGATGGCGCGAATTTCAGAGAAGGCATAATTCGGCAAAAAAGGCCAATCGCGGGTTTTGATTTCGTGGTGATCCCCCTTTTCGTCGATAATGCGCGTCTTTTCTCCGACTTTGGATGCACCTTCTTGGACAATATATAAATCAAAACGGGTTTGTGCTCCTAATTTCATTTGTCCGTCTTTCTTCCCATAGATATGGAGGTATTTCAAAGTGTTTTCCTTCGTCATCATATCATAGAGAGGGCTTTCGGGACGTCTCCAATTGGCGGGGGTGATGAATGCTAAATGACCACGAGGTTTTAATACTCCTTTTTTTAAAACGATGTCCAAGAATTTGTTCCAAAGGGTTCTATTTCCTGCACTTCCATCGTATTTTCCTGTTTTGGTTGTTTGAAAAGGGGGGTTGCCTACAACAACATCGAAAGTGGATTCTCCTAAATCACGCACCCATTTTTCCTTTTGGTCCAAGAAATTCGCGCAAGAAATCTTGGACTTTTTACCGAAAAAACGACGCAAATTGCGTGCACTATTGGGATTGAGTTCTACCATATAGAGCATGTTATGCAATATGTGTAGCTTACGCTTTTTGGGGTCCTTGATTACTTTGTCCAATCCTTTCATCAAACGAATGTAGGCCAATGCTGCAAAATTGCCTTGACCTGCAGCTGGGTCGAGCCATTTCAAATCGGGATTCTTCCAAATGTGCGACGGAAGATGGTCAAAGAGTTCTTCAATGAGTTCAATGGACGTGAAAACCTCGCCATAACGGTCTTTTTCTTTGGTCCGGACGACATTGTTTTTTTCAATATGTGCGCGGATTTCTTCATCATTATATTGGACAATGGACATTTCAAAAGAATGTTTCTACATACTTTTGAGATATAGTTTGCACGGGGTGAAGTGGTTAGTTATATGGGTGGATGTAGTTGTTAATGGACATTTTTGGATAATTCGCATAATATTCCTGGTTTTTATTTGAACAATCAACAAGACTCTTACTTGGTGAAAAATGTTGATCAAAATTGGGGTCATTTAAATCTACACTAAACATTAATTCTGATAAACAATAAGCGACAGGTTCCTCGGGATCATCCATAGAAACGACAACAAACATTGCGTAAAATGTAAATTGGCGTTCTGTTCCATCGCGTTTTACAAACAAATTATAATGGTCGTTTTTAACGGCACCTTTTTCAGGAGAAACGCCTTGTGTTTCTGTGATCTTATTTACAAAGAAACTATACATATTGGAATTTTCAAAAATAGACAATGCATTCTCTCCAACTTTATTTAATTGTTGAATTGCATATTTGTTGCGTGTTAAAATAAGTTGTGTCTCTGTATTTACTTGTTCATAAAAGAAAGGCAACAAATATAACATGAAAATCAGACGCTGGTTATAAACGTCATTCTCATTCTGCGTAGCCAATGCATCATAAATATAGGACAATTGGTTTTCCCACGGTTTTTTCATATCATCAGTTGAGTTCACTGGTACTTCTATGTTGTCGTTTGTATTGATTTTAATAGGTGTGAATCCGCCATTGGTTACAATATAGGTTGTAAACGACCTCCCAACAAGAATATTACGATTGATCTGATGTATTATTGCGTCTATTCCTGCTTTATTTTTTTCGGGAATGACCCCTGGACATTCTTGGTTCTCTGATGGCGGAACGCATCTATTTAATAAATTATTCATTTCTGTCGTATATTCGTTTAATGCACTGTATGGATTATTTATATTAGAATTCTCCAAACTATTTATTTTAGAATAATAAGCATTGTAGATCATCGCGAATATAGGAATTGTAATTTGGACAGAGACAGTATCGGTATTTTCACTAACAATTTTCATATTCTGCTGAAGTTTCCAGTCGTTTTCAGGCATCTCTGTAAGACAATCTTCTTTATTCAGTTGTTCAACTGTGGTTGGTTCGACCGTTTTCACATAGTTTATTAATTTTTCATATGGGGTCATCATCCATTCAAATGCAAGTTCATTGGTACTATCTTTCTTTTTAAATAATAATATTTCGCCAGAATTATTTTCCGCAGAATAGTCTTTCTCTATTTGTTTCATCGCATACGGAATATATTCGCACAATTTATTTCCCTTGTTTTGCGAACAATATTGACTATTTGCCCATTGGTCTGCAGTAAATCCAGTTGTGCAATTAACCACATAACTATTGTCGGCATTGCACAGATCGCTACTCATTTTTTCGGCAGCTATATTTTGTAACTGTCTTGCTTGTACGTCTGTACCAAAATAGCCGGAAAATCGTTTGATGGGATTTTTTTTAAACACTAATTGTAATACAGTTGGAACTGGAATATTCACAATCTCTTTAGTTAATAAATCTGCGTACTTATATGCCCATTCAAAACAAAATTCAGTATTTTTCTTTTTAAATAATAATATTCCGACAGACTTGTTTTGCGTATAATAGTCCTTCTCTAATTGTTTCATAGCATACGGAATATATTCGCACAATTTATTTCCTGTATCCCAATAGCGCAATCCACTTTTGGCTTTATATTTTGCTTTACAATACTTACTATTTGCCCATTGGTCCGCGGTAAAACCCGTAGTACAGTTGCCCGTTTCAGGATCCGTGTCCAAACCACACAATTCATCATTTAATAAATCTGTGAGACTCTGTATGTTGGTTTGTTGTCTGGCTCCTGTATTTTTACCAAAATAGGATGAAAAACGGGTTATAGGGTATTTTTCAAATACGAGTTTCAGTGCAGTTATAATAGATACATCTTTGATTTCTGGTGTTAATAATTTATATTTATATGGGTCTAATTTATATTGGTACAAATCACGATTTGCATCTTTTGCAATTTTTTTTTTTTTTTTGTAAGCTTCTTGTGTATATTTTTTTTGATGTTTTAATCCTGGGGTAAGAACTTCCGATCGTGTAGTTGGTGGTACATATCTTTTGTATTTGTAGTTATAAAACTGACGTGTATCTTTGGCGCGCTGTACTTTTTCATTCAAACCTTGTTTATAACTTAGATTAATAGAAGATGGAAATGGCTCGATTCGGACACCACCCTTCATCGTCTTCCTACGATATACACGTTTTTTCGCACTATTCTTTTTCTTATTACGTTTTGAAACAGTCTTATTTTTTTTCCCGTAAATACGTCTTGTTTTCATCTTATTGTTTAGAATAGAATGAGAAAAAATTACATTGTTTATTGTTGGAAATTTTATAGCAATGACCGTTAAATAGTTGGTGACCTACGCCTAAAACAACAACAATAATAAACTACAGTTCGCTCTGGCTCTAATAATTGTTCAATGGTAGAAACCATTCTATTTTTCCCAAAAGACCATTCCATTGTTTTATAGTTAGCACACACAATGTTTATACGCATTGGTAAATATGATCGGTTTCTACCATCGAACAATTATTATATCCAGGGACAAGCAAAATGTCCAACTGTCTAAATACGATTTTACAAAGCTTTGGGATTTCAACGTGGGGGTACGATTTGCGTGCGATGATATGTGATACAACTTTTTCATAGTTATATTATATAGTCCAACTTAGTATTAAATGTGGTTTTTACTCACCACCATTGCATTTTTATTGTATATACAATTCAGTCCTGGAATGGGAAATATTTGGTACAGAAATAATGAATATTTTAGTCCCATGGGGGCGGTTAATGTAATCCTCTTTCCACTTCAAAATGAACATATGTGGGTCCCAAGTATGTGGGATATTAATTATTTCATATGGATATTAATTGCAGGAATATTGAACTATATTATCAAATTCTGTCTAATATAGTGTGAAGCATATGCATTCGTGCCTGAATGCTATTTGAAAATGGGACCATCTGGTCTATTTTATTTTCTAAAAAAAAGGATTGGATCCTTTTTATTTTTTTTATTTTTTTTATTTTGATGTCGCTATAATCCTATTAATCAAATATTATATATTCATTCCTATTTTCAGTATTTATCTGCCTCCTTTCTTCTTTTTCGCAACGTTTTTCTCCTTCACATACTTCAGTTAAGGAAAGAACGCTTTCATTCTTTAATCCAATATCATAGAATTCGTTTTTTTCCTTTTCGCCTTTGAATGAAAGAGAATATGATTTCATAGGGTTAATTGTAAAATAGTAATCAATATATGATTCTAATACATTATCTCCCCCGTCTAATTGTTCCACAATCTCTCTATACGTATCATCAAAGTCAAATTTGCTGATTTCCATTTCCAATACCGGATCTTGGATTTCCGAAATTTTGTTATTTTTCATAACATCGCTCCACGTAGAATATCCCACCAATTTAAAATCTTTCATCTTATTCGAATACTATAATAACTTATAAGTTAGATGCTCCTACTTCGTCGTCAAAAAAGCCTTTCAATTTTGTTAGACATATATTAAACTTGAAAGACCTTTTTGTTATATAGCCCTGGTATGGGAAATATATGGGTCCCAAGTATGTGGGATATTAATTGCAGGAATATTGAACTATATTATCAATTACGGTCTAATATAGTGTGAAGCATATGCATTCGCGCCTGAATGCTATGTTCGTGCTGATTTGAAAATGGGACCATTTGGTCTATTTGATTTTCTAAAAAAAGAGACTTGTCGTGGATGGGTATATAGTGATCATTTCTATTGTTATACACAATATCATATTCGCGATTACGGATTTTCGAAAGAGACACTACTATATCTGATTGGCTCATTTTGAGACTATACATGAGTTTGCTGATGATTCCCCACGGCGGTGTCCAACCATTACGTGGTAAGATATGAATGTTTATATTCGATAATTGTACTAGCGTGCTAATTAAGGTCATGGCTTGAGCTGCATTTTGATGGTTAATTGCGAAAATAGCGCGAATATTAGGAGTAACCAATTCCGGAATATAATTGCCTACATAAGTAATTGGGTGATGAATTCGTTTTTCTCTGAAATGTTCGTGTATGGTGTATAAATCACCTAATGTTTGTATTGCGACACTATCAATGCCGTGACCAGCATATAAAATAGGTACTTTTGCACGTGAAATATAATGACCTTCTTTGATTCCAAACGGAACATATTTGATTAGTGCGTCTCCAGATTCCTTATGGGTTTTCATTTTTTTATGATAATATATTTCCTTTATTTCTCCACCCAAACGAAGCGCGGCGGTTTCATATAGGGCCTCATCGTAACTATTTTGTTTGTGTAACAATTGGACAATAAGTTTATTCCGATGAATTCCTTCGTATTTGCACACATTTCGCATATTTCGTAAAAAAAAGGCGATTTGTGGAACAGATAGAGACACCATAATGTCTGTATTATAACAGACATTATGTTCTTATATGGTTTGCATTACTCGTGTATATGCACTTTTTTATTCGTGTTCATCCGATTATTCATAAATTCAGTGTGTTTTTTGAAATTGGCATCATAATCAGTTGCCGGTAAATATTTCCACGCAAATGGAAGGCGGCGTGCTTGTTCATATTTATGATTGTCGTCAGGCGATATTTTACGCGAAGCACATCCGCATCCAAATAATGACTTGATAAACTGTAACATAATACTAGACTATATAGTTTGCATATAGTAATTCTTTTGCAAAAAAATACAATATATATACACAAGAAGCTCATTTATTATTCACCTACTTCTTCTTCACTACACGCTTTTTAGTAACTGTTTTTGGTTTTGTTCCAGACCCAGCCTGAATTTGTTCGCGCTTTTTCTTATACCCTGTATAATCCTTTTGCAATACATCCAATTCGGCGAGCCACATCGTCTCTAGTGTAGTGGCTTGTAATAGTTTGAGTTCAGCTTCAGCGTCACCCTTTTCCTTCAAAATACGTTCGACGTTTTCCTCCGTAACTGAGTCCATAGGCATTTTGATGAGATACTTGAAATCACCATCAATGAGTGCAAAACCTTTGGATGTAAGTAATTCCGTAACCACATCTGCCTTCTTCTTGCGCAAATCAACAGACCCGTCCAATATGGCCAATATGTATTTGGCGCGATTCGACAACTTGATCAACTTCTTTTGCAAATCGTCAATGAGGAATGCCTTTCGCTTACCATAAGTCGCAATACGCACATCATAGAATTCTTCAATGACTTCTTCGACGGAAGTGTATTTGTGCAATTTGCACTCGTGATTGAACATATGCATATTGGTGGTGGAAACAGTGGTGGATAGTTTGAGCAATTTCTCAACACCATTGATGTCTGTGACTGCATCGCGTGATGCCTCCAACTCTGCAAGACGTCCTCGTGGAAATGCGACCACAATATCCACCGAAACTTCTGTGCAAACAGATGTGAAATCGCGAATGGAGGGAGGAACCCTCTTACCAGTCTTGTCCGTGCCTCCATCCATCAGGCCTTCAAGGAAAGTTGTGTAAGGCATTGTCCACGTTCCGACAGGTAATTCAGTAATACGAATCTTGTCGTCGCTTACTTTTTCATAGACGCCACGAACCAAGTATTTCTGCGTATCAGGCAGTTTCGCTACAGAACCCTTGAATCCCTCGTAATACGGAACAAATTCTCCGGCAGCGGCTACATTTTTACCACGCAACTTGAATCGCAAGTAATCGATAATTTGCACAGGAGAGAATGCAGGAATGCTGCACGAGAAACCTGTTCCAATACCAGATATTCCATTCATAAGTGCAAATGGGATAATGGGCACGTAGTATTCAGGCTCAACTAATGTCCCATCGTCATTCAAATACGTCAAGACTGCATCATCTGCATCTTTGAATACAGAACGTGTGAGTGGATTCAACATCGTGAAGATATATCTCTCTGATGCACTATCGTCGCCTCCGTGAAGTCGTGTTCCAAACTGACCATTAGGTTCGAGTAAATTCACATTGTTAGAACCGACGTAGTTTTGCGCCATATTCACAATCGCACCATTTAGCGATGCTTCACCGTGATGGTAAGCACTATGCTCTGAAACATAACCAGAGAACTGTGCGACCTTGATTTCCGACGTCAATCGACGCTTGAATGCGGAAAATAGGATTTTACGCAAGGAAATCTTGAGACCATCCACCATATTGGGGATCGAACGAGCACAATCATAGGTGCTGAAATGGATCATTTCCCTGTCCATAAATTGCTCGTAATTTACTTGTGGATGACTTGTGTCCAAATAAGCAGCTTTGTCGTAATTTTCCAACCACGTCTTGCGGTCATCGGGTCGTTTTTTATTGAATACCTTGTCTATTGCGTCGTCACTCGTCGCACCATTATGCACGAAATCAACGATTTTCTTGTTGGCGAAATATTCCTTGAACTCTGCGGACGTAGAAGTTCCCAGACCCTTAAAATATTTGACTGTCCATCCTTGAAACCCCCCTTCACCTAAAGACTCTTTCCACGCGGCATATTCGCCTTCATTGTAAAACAGCTTGGTTTGAGAACCTTTTTTTGCACGCAAAATCGGCGTGTTCATAAAGGAAATGAACCCAGGAAGATGAACAAGAGAGCCCCATTCACTATGAAAGAGATTGATACATAGTCCCTTGATATGGGAACCATCCAAATCCTGATCCGTCATTACCATAATCTTTCCGTAACGCAAATGTTTCTGCACATCATCCATCGTTTTGTATTCGCAGCCCGTTTCTAATCCGAGGATTTTCTTAATATCCGTGATTTCCTTATTGTCGGCAATTTTCTTGATTTGCTCCCCGCGAACATTTAGGAGTTTACCCTTGAGGGGATAAATACCGATTGTGTTGCGGTCTTCGCTTGATAAACCAGATACAATACCGGACAATGCTGATAATCCCTCGCACAAAATTAGAATGCAATCTTTGGATTGCACTGTTCCACTGAAATTCGCATCAATGAAATTCGCAATACCGCGCACATTTCGTGTTTTAGATCCATCGGTTTTCTTCGCCATCTTGTTTTCCTTGGCTTCTGTGAGAGAACACGCTAGGTCCATAACGCCCATTTTAGCAACCTTCTCCACAAAACCGTCGGATACTGTGCAAGACGAACCGAATTTCGCAACTGGTGTGTTCATATAATCCTTGGTTTGACTATCAAACGACGGGTTTTCGACATCACAACGTAAGAAGAACATAAGCTGTTCCTTGATCGCGGTCGGTGAAACGCGGATCTTCTTCTTCTTCTCAATATAATCACACAATTTGCGCGTGAGTTGACCCATGATGTAATCCACGTGCTTACCACCCTTGAATGTGCAAATACCATTTACAAAAGATACTTGTGCGAATTCGTGATTGGGTGCTAAAGCAACTGCGTATTCCCAACGCTCATCTGTGGTTTCGTAAATGCGCTTCGTCTCCGTTTTCGCACCGACATACAAATCAACATATTGCTGAAAATTTTTCACCGGTGTTTGAATATCATTATAACCAATCTTGACCTTTTTGATAGAATGATCGGTGACTGCGGCTATATCGAACACACGTTTTTTCAACAAGGCCAACATATCTGAAGTGAGTCCGGGAATACCAAGGCGCGCATAATCTGGTTTGAAAATGACCTTGGTATAGGGTTTCGATGTTTTCGGAACCTTGGTAATAGTGGGTGGTTCAATTACATCCAAATTGTTGCGGAATTCTTGAACATATTTGAGACCACGCACGTGATCAACAGTTTCAATACGACCATAAGTAGACCAAATTAGCACGAGTTTAAAACCAAAACCATTTTTTCCACCGACGATTTTCTTCTCCGTCTTGTCGTAATTGGTCGAAGTGCGAAGATGACCGAAAATCATTTCCGGAATCCACAAGTCATATTCGGGATGTTTTGCTACATCAATCCCGTTCCCGTCATTCGATAAGATAATGGTTCCATCGGTTTCAATATTCGTATTGATATAGGAAACAAAATGCTTTTGTAAAATGGGTGATTGAATCATACGCATAACGTGATCACGACAATTGACTATGCCTTCGTCAAAGAGTTTGTAGAGACCTGGAATATATTCCATGTTGCGGTGAACAATGCGTTGAGACTCGTCGTCAAATACCCACATTTCGGCATCCACATTTTCAACAGAACCGATATACGTATCGGGATTGTCTAGAATGTGTTGTTTGTCGGTTTTGCGTTGGTATTGCTTGGCGAGAGCGGCTTGTTCTTGAACGTTTTTGTGACTAGTCATGACTGAAACTATATGCCCCACCCTTATGGATTACGTGCCGTTTCAATTTTGTGCTATTTTTTTATATGCAACTAAAATATAGAAAAATAACGATTATGAGTAAGGCTGCTGGATTTACTGCGACTCAATTGAAGGCTGTTGGATATACTCTTGCTGAATTAAAGAGTGCTGGATTTACTGCGACTGAATTGAAGGCTGCTGGATATACTTTTGCTGAATTAAAGGCTGCTGGATTTACTGCGACTCAATTGAAGAATTATTGTAACGTTTGCCCTCCAACATGTTTAGAAAATACACCAGAAGGACCCAATAAAATTCCTAAATTTAATAGCACGTATGTAGGATATGCAAAGAACCATTACCCAAAAAAGTTTTTAACTTATGATGATGAATGCGGACAATGTGGTCCTATATGCAAAGGTCAATGCAAATTGGTTTGTAATACTATTCCACAAGAACAAATCAAATATAATGTTTTACGTCACAATAGTAATTATATTGGAACGAGTAAGAAAATGGCTTACGGTAAATACGCGAGAACTACTCCTGGACTTTATACATTCGCAAGTAAGAAAGTACCTTCGCTACAACCAACTGTGAAGAAAGCTCAGATGTGTTTTCAAACGTATTGGTGCAAAAGTATGTAATTCACTTTTCGTTGGTGCAAAAGTATGTAATTCACTTTTCGTTGGTGCAAAAGTATGTAATTCACTTACTCGATTTAGGAATCGGTTCTTGTATTGGAACATCGATTTCGCCATCACCGTAACACGTTTCACATCTATCCCACGGCATTTTATATAGACCAGTCGAATTACAAAACATACATTTAATCCCATTGCAATATTTACAGATTACCATATCATATTTAACCAGTCCAACGCCCTTACAGTTAGAGCATTGTTTCCTAGTGGTTTTTACTTTTGTATTCATTCTAACGAATACGTATAATTTTAGGGTATATATTAATATTGATATAAATATATATTATTTGATGTCTGATCAAATTATCTGGTTTAAAGATTGTTCTTACCGTAACAAAGAGCTAGTTGGTGGTAAATGTAGTTCTCTAGGTGAGCTTCATTCTATATCAAGACGAATTGGTTTTTCCATAGGCGACGGTTTTGCTATAACAACAACCATGTATGACGATTACGTTAGACAAAATGAATTAGAAGAAGTCATCGAAACCAAATTGGCGGCAATTGATACAACCAATATTCAAAAATTGGAAGAGCAATCCAAAGAATTACGCGATATTGTAGCAGCCGGGAATTTGTCTGAGGAACAGGCATCCTCCATTTCTAACACATACCAAGAATTGTGCAAATTATATTGCCGCGAAAATATGGAAGTGGCCGTGCGTTCAAGTGCATTGGCGGAAGATTTACCCAACGCCTCTTTTGCCGGGCAACACGACACCTATTTAAATATTCGGGGCGAAGATGAACTTCTACAAGCGGTAAAGGACTGTTTTGCTTCTCTCTTTAATAGTCGCGCTGTTTCTTATCGCAAGACACACGATATTCAATTGTGTGATATTAAGATTTCAGTTGCCGTGCAGAAAATGATCCGGTCTGATATTGGGTCTGCTGGTGTGGCGTTTTCTTTGGATCCCGAGACCGGTTACGACAAGGCAATTGTTATTAATTCTGCATTTGGTTTAGGGGAACTTGTGGTGTCCGGAGGAGTGAAGCCCGATGAGTTTATTTTGGACAAACGCGTGCTACGTGATATTGAGGGTGACTCCATTATTATTAAAAAGAAGGGTGATAAAAATACTAAAATTATCTATGATATGGAGAATGGGGGTGTGAAAGAAGTCGACACCAATGAACACGAGCGATTGAATTACAGTATGACGAATAACCAAATGGTGGCTTTGGGTCGTTATATTTTGCAATTAGAGACAACCTATTCGAAATTATTCAATAAAAAACTGGGTGTGGATGTGGAATGGGCGATTGACGGAACTGATCACAATATTTATATTATTCAGACACGTCCCGAAACCATTCATAGTAATGAGGATGACACGCTCGAAATACATAATTATGTAATGGATGAACGCAGCGATGTTTTGGTGACTGGTGTGGCCGTTGGGGACAAGATTAGCAGTGGTCGCGTTCGTATTTTGAAAGACATACACGATAGTGCAGAGTTTGAACAAGGAGATATTCTGGTGACTGATATGACTACACCCGATTGGGAACCTATTATGAAAATTTCGTCGGGTATTGTTACAAATAAGGGTGGTCGCACATGTCACGCTGCAATTGTTGCACGTGAATTAGGTTTGAATGCCGTTGTTGGTGTAGGTAATGCGACGACAGAATTGGCCGAAGAAGATGGGGTCACTATTTCTTGTGCGGAAGGTGAGACTGGTTTGGTGTATCGTGGTATTCTCCCGTTCCACGTGGATAAATTGTCGGTTTCAGGAGACATGAAACTTCCTGTGAAAATGATGTTGAATGTAGGTAATCCAGAGTGCAGTTTTGAGAATTCCCTCATTCCCAATAGTGGTGTCGGTTTAGCTAGGCTGGAGTTCATTGTGAGCAATTATATTAAAATCCATCCTCTTGCACTCTATCATTATCCAAACATTCGCGAAGATGTTCGCGAAAAGGTGCATCAAGTCATAGGTGACTACGACAGTGGCAAATGGTATTATATCAAACGTTTAGCGAAAGGAATCGCCAAGATTGCCTCGTCTTTTTATCCCAATGATGTGATTGTCCGTCTTTCCGATTTCAAATCCAATGAATATCGTAATTTGATTGGTGGTGAAATATACGAACCCCACGAGGAAAATCCTATGATTGGTTGGCGTGGGGCTTCACGTTATTATTCCGATGATTACAAAGACGCATTTCAATTAGAATGCGAAGCCATTAAATATGCACGCGAAGTGATGAAAATGACCAATGTGGTCGTAATGATTCCCTTTTGCAGAACTCCCGAAGAATGTAAATTAGTGATTGAGACCATGGAGAAGCACGGATTGATCCGTGGCGAAAATGACTTGCGCATCTTCCTCATGTGTGAAATCCCTTCCAACGTCATTGAAGCCGATCGTTTCAGTCCCATGATTGACGGTGTTTCTATTGGTGGAAATGATTTATTGCAACTTACGATTGGTGTGGATAGGGATAGTGAAAAAATCTGCTACTTATCCAATGATGAAAATGTGAGTTATAGGCGTATGATTAGTTTGGCTATTAAAACATACAAGGAGCACGGAGTAAAAGTTGGTTTTTGTGGACAACAACCATCAGACAGTATTGAATTTTGCAAATTTTTAATTGAGGAAAATATTGATACAATTTCGGTCACCCCTGATTCGGCACTAAAGACCATTCAGAATTTAGGAAAAATCTAAAGAGAGTAAAATGAAAACAATTTATTGTGATGGTATATTCGATTTATTCCATCACGGACATTTACAACATATAGCAAAAATCCATACTTTATTTGATGAACCCATTTCTCTATTGGTTGGTGTGGTTTCAGATAAAGTTGCTACGAATTACAAACGTGCTCCTATATGGAATGAACAGAAACGTCTAAGTGTATTGAATGCGTGTATACACGTGCGTGAAGCATTTATTACGGATGTATTAATGATGGATGAAGATTTTTTAGAAACACACCACATTGATTATGTAGTTCACGGATTTACCGAAGAAGACAAAAAGAAGCAATCCGCCTTTTTTGAAGTGCCGATTCGATTAGGAAAATTCATTGAAATTGATTATCACACGGGTGTTTCCACAAGTCAAATTATAGAAGATCACAAAACCGCTAAAAAACGCCTCACTATCAATACTGAATATATTGGTTACGAATTTCCATTTGATGTCCAAGATGGACATAAAGTTCTGTTAGTCGGACCTTATTTGGGGGGAAATATCGGAACCCAAAAGGGTTTGTGTTTGATGTCGGATTATGACGCGGATAGAGTGAGTCAAACATCCCATTCTTATCCGATTTTACCATTTTCTTCTACAATACCTATATTTAAAGATCATTATTTTGATTATGTATTCTGTTTTGGAAATGAACCAATCACATCTGAATTATTTCGTGTTTCAAAACGAGGTGTTTTTTCGATTTCATCAACAAAATATAATGTGTAATATGTTTATAGCGTTATGGTTTTAGTTGTATTGAGACACGGAGAGTCTGAATGGAACAAACTCAATAAATTCACCGGAATTACAGACGTTTCATTAAGCATTAATGGTCGCAAAGAAGCATCGGAAGCAGGTGCAATTTTGCAAAATTGCAATTTCGACGCCATTTTCACAAGCGATTTGGCTCGCACTATTGAAACCGCAGCCATTGTCGCACAAGTTCAATCTTCAAATGTGGAACCAATACGTGTTGTCGAATTTCAGGAACGCGATTATGGTGATTTGACTGGTAAAGACAAGACGGAACTGGCGGAATTATATGGATCAGGACAAGTGAAGGAATGGCGTCGATCGTATTTTAAAGGACCTCCAAATGGCGAAAATTTGGAACAAGTGAAAACACGTGTCTCGAGCGCATATGATAAATTGGTTCAACCGTTGATCGAGAACAATAAAAACGTTCTTATAGTTGCTCACGGAAACAGTCTTCGTGCTCTTTTTGTACATTTGGGATTGAAAGACCAAACTAGTATTGAGGAATTCGAAATCGGAACCGGCATTCCTATCCAAATCGATACTGTAAATCTAGAATATCGATATGAAAATGCATATCAATTATCGGCTTATCAAATGATCGATAGTCGCGGCTTTCCTTCTTTAGAAGTACAATGTATTGACCGTCGAACACGAAAATGTATAGGAAAAGGATCTACACCAAGTGGTGCTTCGTGTGGTTCTACAGAAGTATGTGAAATGCGCGATGGAGATAAAACATTGTATCACGGAAAGTCGGTCTTTGGTGCTGTGCAGAAAATCCAAGAATTGAACCAACATTTTGTTTTGTCAAACAAAACACTTACCAACCTAACCAAGTGTGACCAACAATTTATTCAATTGGACGGAACGGAAATGAAAACCAAATATGGCGGTAATACCAGCACTGCTCTCAGTTTTTGTATGGCCGACACGGCCGCAAAGATGAAAGGTGTGGAGTTGTATGAATACATTGCAGAACATTATGGACTTCGCGATTCCAATATTGATGGACAACTACCCACTCCTTTTGTGAATATTATTAATGGTGGAAAACACGGAGTAACTGAAGATTTGAAAATCCAAGAATTCATGATTTTCGCAAATGAACAAATGAGCACACAATCCCAAATGCGTATGTATTGCGAAGTGTATCATACTTTGAAAAAGTTACTGGTTGAAAAATACGGGCAACAAGCCAAGAGTATTGGCGACGAAGGAGGGTTTTGTCCTCCCATTTACAGCGCAGAAGAAGCACTTTGTGTAATCGAAGAAGCCGCTGTAGAATCAAAATATGTCGTGGGACAAGACGTATTTATTGCATTGGATTGTGCAGCAAGTGAATTTTATAATGAAGACACCAAGTTGTATGAAGTCGAGAAGGATCGTTTCTTGACGAGTTCCGAATTGGTTGATTTTTATGGAGATTTGATGGAAAAACATCCCGCATTAAAAAGCATTGAAGATGGTTTTCACGAAAGTGATTATAATGCTTGGGCTGAATTCCATAGTCGTTTTTCGGAAAAAATGATGATAGTGGGCGATGATCTTTTTACCACCAATCCAAAATTAATAAAACAAGGTCTGGACGAAAAATGGGCCAATACTCTTTTGTTAAAGGTCAATCAAATCGGCACTATTACAGAGGCTGTTGAAGGTGCAAAAATGATGATGGATGCAGGTAATGAAGTCATTGTGTCTCATCGTTCAGGAGAAACCAATCACGCATACATTGTCGATTTGGCTGTCGGAATTGGTGCAAAATATTTGAAAATAGGTAGTCCTTGTCGCGGAGAGCGTGTGGCCAAATTCAATCGCCTACTAGAAATTGAACAACACCTATCGCTGACTATGAGAGTATAACAAAATTGATTTAAATACAATGGGTTATAAAATAGTAACTTATATACAATGGAAGTTTTCCAAATCACTGAATATAATCAATACGTGATAGGGGACAATTTGGAATTATTGAAAGGCGTCGCAGACAATTCGATTGATCTTATTTATTTTGATCCGCCTTATAATACCGGACGCAATTTCTTCGACTTTAACGATAAATTTAAATGCATACAAGATTATATTGACTTTATCAAGTTACGTGTAATCGAAAGTCATCGTTGTTTGAATTCCAATGGGAATATTGTTATTCACATTGAACCGCGAATTTCGCATCATTTCAGAGTGATTTGTGATGAAGTCTTTGGTATGAACAATTTTAACAATGAAATTGTATGGCAAACTGGAGGGAATGCAAAAAACAAATATCAATTGAACCGGTTTCACGATACTATTATTAGTTATTCGAAAAAGGGCAAGGGCAAATTTAATCCCGTTTATTTCCCATATGATGCAGAATATCGCACAAAATCAAATGTGAAGTATTGTGATCATCACAAAAAAGAGTATGTAACTACCGCAGTGCATAATTCACAACCAGATGTTAATCCACGAATGAATTTACGTTATGAATGGAAAGGACACGAAAAACAATGGTATGTTTCGCAAACAAAAATGCGGGAATTGGATCAGGATCAGCGTCTCGAGTATAATGCAAAAGGCGTTCCACGCATTAAGAGGTTCTTAGACGAGATGGATGGAATACCGTTGCGTGATGTTTGGTGTGATATTAATAATACACAAGCCAGTGAAAAATTGAATTATGCGACACAAAAACCAATCAAATTATTGGAACGCATTTTACAACTTTACACAAATGAAGGCGATGTTTGTCTCGATATATTTGCAGGTTCTGGAACTCTTGGACGAGCGTGTATTCAACAAAAACGAAACTATTTGTTGTTTGATATAAATCAAAAGGGATCTGATTTATTTCACACGAGTATTCGTTAAAATGTTGGATGTTTAGAATGTAGGAGGGTCTTCAGGAGAGGGAACAAACTTGTATTTTTCTAGTGTTTTTGCGGGGATGTGTGTTACACAGCACCCTTTTTCTGGATGAATAAGAGCAGATACAGGGACTAAGGAAAATGACCATCTATCCACATCATGTCGCAAAATCTTATCGTTTGCGACATTAATGAGCGAAATCATTACATAATCAAATTCGTCCGTGGAATATGCAATGTGACCACTGTCTGCAGAGTTGGTTCCTATATTCTTCGCAGAGTGACGACGCGTTGTCTCAAAATGCACTTGTTGAGAGAAATCGGTCTTTCCTTTGACTTGACGCAATTTTGACTGTATACGGACATTTTTCTCTGCCGTTTTTACCAAAATATCGAATCCAGGGCTGTTGTTTTGTGTGCAAATCGCGGGACATTCTGCATCTGTTTCAGGGTCATATGCTTCAATACCACAATAACGAAGAACGTCCCTTTGCATTAATTCATTATTTCGGGCCATTGCTTTTCCAAAATCAATCGTGCTCATCGATTGAACGATTGCATTTTGAAGTAGCTCGCGCGATGGAGTTGAGATTGCGTTCATAAGTGTAGTCATCTTGGATTACTTTTGTTGTATGAATTAGAACAAAAGTAAAGGGTTATTCAATTTTATGCTTTATTTTTACGCGTGGAACGATTTTTAGCTGTTTTGCGTCCTTTTTTGTTGTGTGTTTTGCGGCAAAATGTTCTCTTCTTACCAGAAGCAACCTTGCATCCCTTCACCTTTTTGCACTTGTTTGGTTTAGAAGTTCTTTTTCCTTTACAGAGACTCTTTCCCATTTTATATATAGCTATGAGAAAATTTCCAAACCAGTTAAAGTATCAAAGGTGATGTATTCAATGGCCGCACCACCTCCCGTAGAAATATGGGTAAATCCATGGTCGAATTTATTCACAAAACCGCCAGTATCTCCTCCTCCTACAATGACTTTCTTGGACGGATGGGCTTTTAATTCTTCCATTAAAGTGGTGACCAACAATTCAGACCCCTTCTTGTATTTCGCATCCTCAACAACACCTAATGTCCCATTCCAAAAAATAATATCGTGCTCCGCAATCAATTTGTGCAAATGATTAAATGATTGCATTCCAATATCGAAAAAATTCTCATATGAAGCGGCTTCGTGTGTAAATATGTGTTTAGGTGCATCTTCTAAATTAGACGCACATAGTCCGTCCGTCATCAAACTAATCTTGGATTTGTGATTACCAATCTCTTCTAAATATTCCGTCATATCGTTCTTTAACAGACTATTGATGTTTCCACCGGCGATGTAAATATGATCCGCCTTCTTGCATAGATTTTTCAACAAAGCCAATTTGTCGTCCATTTTACCACCACCAATAATGGCTAAAATCTTCTCGTCACCACTATTTTTGGTGATTGCATTAAGAGCGTGTAACTCCTTTTGTATCAAATATCCGTACGCTCTATCGTCACAAGCAACACCTTTAATACTTAAATGGTCGCGATGAACACAACCGAACGCATCATTCACGTACACGTCGCCTAAAGATTGAATGGTCTTGATGGCGTCATTTTCTTGGTCGTCAAATGTTTTGTATTTGGTCTCTTCTTCATGAAAACGCAGATTTTCCAATACATAAATAATGGATTGGGATTTACTTATTTGATCGAGGGTGTCGGAACAGAGTCCGTTTGGTAGAAATTGAATATGTCTTTTTAACTGTTTTTCTAGCACAGAAAGTGCGGGAAGCAAACTATATTTCATATCTACGCCATCGGGTCGTCCCATGTGCGACATTATGACCAAACGTTTGGGATCTTCGCCCATAATGCGTTGAATGGTCGGAATTGCAGAAGTAATACGGAATTCGTCGGTGATTTCCCCATTTTGCATAGGCACATTCAAATCCAATCGTAGAACCACGTTTTTTCCACGGAAACACTGATTATCTATGTAATAGGGGTCCTTTTGTGCATAAGAAGACATAAATTCCAATTGTTTGATCACCTGGCTCGCATATGACCATTCATTATCATACCAAATCATTATTTTATAGCGGTTTTCACCTAAATGCATACACGCGCTACTATCAACAATCGATGGACACGTCGTAGAAATGAAATCAGAGCTGACTAAGTTTGTTTTATTCACCAACAAATAAACATCTTTATTCATATTGTCCAAGATTTCGGTTAAAGACGTATATTGGTCCAATTCCACGTTCAAATCAATTAGAGAGACATTATTTACTGGAACACGCACCGAAGTTCCGACGATTTTCCCCTCTAATGTGGGCAGAATTTTGGATATAGATGCAGATGCTCCGGTGGTATGTGGAATAATATTATTGAAAATAGACCGCTCGGTCCTGCTTTTAGAATGAGCAGTGTCCACAACTTTTTGACTGGCGGTGGATGCGTGAATGGTCGTGAAATTCGCATTTCGTATTCCATAGTGTTCTTCTAAATGTCGCAAAACGGGAGTGATACAATTTGTTGTACAAGATGCATTACTCACAATACGTTCACCGGTATAGGTTTCGTGATTTGCTCCATAGACAAAGAGGGGAGTATCGTCTTTTGCAGGTGCACACATAATTACGTTTTCAACGCCGTGACGCAAAGCCATTTCTTTAGTTAAATAGACGCCAGTTGCGTCGATGATGTGGCGAACACCATAATCGCCCCACTTTAGCAAGGTCGCATCGCGATTACGCAGAATATGAATTGTGCGTCCATTGATAGAAAAAGCGTTGTTGTCCAAGATTTTTACAACAAAATCACGGTGATAATGATGCACAGAATCGTGTTTCAAATAACTTTCCACTTTTTCAATATTGAAATCGGGAGCATTGATGGCGACAACGTGTAATTTAGGATTGATTATGAGTTGTAGAAAGATACATTTCCCAATACGTCCAAAACCATTCAATCCAATTGAAGTCATTTCTTCAAACAATTGATATACATTTTCATTCGATAATATATTGTAACGTGATATTACATAGAATGCCGCCTCGGAAGTGGTCTAAGAATCGCACATCACTAAATAACCTTAGTAATCCTTTAGCTGCAAAATACAAACAATTAAGAACAGGGGTGTTAGACCCTCATATAACCAATGCGCAAAAATATAGCCAACTTGCGCGAAATTCAATGACTTTTCGTAGATTCCCGATTGTTGGATTGAAAAATCCTATTACGGGAACTGCTTATGTTGTTTCAAACGCAAGTATAACAAATGTGTTTATTAGACGGCGGTTGACTACCAAGATATTCTGCATACAATATATACAATGAAACGGCCAGTAAGAGACCCAGTCACACGAAAATATACCATACGCGGTAAGACATACCCCGAACTATTCGGTTCCAGAGAGCAAGTTGTGAATGGAACTGCGTATAAAACAAGTGGTGGTTTAACAAAAGATCAATTGGTTATGAACAGGTGGGGGCGTATTGTTTCTGCCGAGAAACATAAGACCGCCAAGAAAGAGAAACGTTTAGAGAAATATGGATATTACGCAAAAAAGGGGAAATTCGGGTATGTGAAAGGGAAGGGAACACGTAGAAAAGGAACACGTAAAAAGCGTGAATGAGAGATCTAACAATAGGAAAAATTCTATTGTTAGTATATAATGCACGATCACAAGCATACTGTTGGTTCTAGAGCTGAGGTGTTCCACGGAACCGCCAAACATACAAGCGGAGGTTTAGAGAAAAAGGATTTATTGAAGAACAAGTGGGGACGTATTGTTTCCGCCAAGAAACACAAGACCGCCAAGAAGGAGAAGCGTCTTCAAAAGGCCGGTTTTTTCGCCAAGAAGGGTGAATTCGGCGTTGTGAAGCGTAAGACTGTTCGCAAGAGAAAGACCGGCAAAAAGACTAGGGGGGGGGAGGAGTATTGTAAGAGTGATTTCCATAGTATGAATTGTAATTTTGGCAGAAACGTCTCATATAAATAAACACAAAGGTGAAATGCATATTTTCGCTCCATTTAATTGTGTAGCCCGTATATGAAAATAGCGATGTTCGCAATCGTCAGGCGTTTCACGCAATTCAGCGGTTCGACCCACGGCGTCTTCGTTTTCTTGGATCCAACTTCGAGGTATAATTTCAATGTTCTTGTGAATGTTCCATTCATAAGTGCTTCCTTCAAATTTCGCGCGTCGATACAATCCAAAACCGTTAAATGCACTATCGCATTGTAAAAGACCTATCCCTGGTGTTTCTTGTGCAACAATGTTCAGTTTATCTTGGACATAGTTTCGTAATGTATCTACTAATTTGTGTCCTCCTGCAAAATTCCAACAACTAAACACATAGGGTCGCAAAGACAATGCCCATATGTCGTAATATATGTTACGATTAAACGTAAGTGCATCCCAACACGCATCTTCTTCTGCGCGTTCCTTGTCCAAGAAAGTCTCCAAAACACCCAGATTCATAGGCCCGGCACATACATCGTCCATGTCCATCATAATACAATATTCGAAGTTGGGTGTATTGTCTTCTCTCATATAATCTAATAATGCATTACGTGCATTCGATATGTTTTGGGTGCGCATACGACGCAGTGGTTTTTGATTAAATAAGATGACCATTTTATCCGTGGGCAGCATTTTTTTCCAATGTTTTAGAACTTCCAACGTGTTGTCTTTAGACATATCATAGGCAATTACGATTTGGTAATCATCAAACAACGAAATCAATATTTCGATATTCTTAAACACGTTTCGTAAATATTTTTCACAGTCGCGCACACAACCACATATATAGGTTTTCAAAGGTTTCATAATAAATAGAATATGTAATACAATTCTATTTATTTATAGTGTTTTTAGCGGAAAGGACGGTAATCCGTGTCCAAACAAAATCATGTAAATTAAAACAAATGCAGCTATTAAAATACTGCGATTTTCAGCAATGGGTTGACTTTGTCCCAAAAGAAACGTCATACCCAAATACAACAATGCGCCAATTATGACCGAATGCACAACCATCATCAATCCTCGCTCCATATTTTCCTATACTTATACGCCATATTTTGTTTTGAATGATGCAGGAGTAAAGACAGGGACCCCTTGTTTCTTTGCGGAGGCCACTTTTCCAGTATTACTATCTACATCGGGTGTAATGACCGCAAACGTTTTGCTACTTACACTGGATCCCATTAAGGCTCCTACATTAGAGAGAGCCTTTTCTAAATCTTTGTCTCTTGTGCCGCTCATTACCACCGATTTTTTATAAAGGGGGTGACTATCGTCGATTTGGATAGAAGGCGATGTTTTATGTGAAATCTTGGACAGAAGCCCACATTCTTCCAAGAATCCAAGGAATTTAGGAATATTTTCGACAAAGGATTTCGCCGTCTTGGACGCCATACCCTTGATTTCCGATAATTTCTTTGTTTTTACATCTGCATTGTCTGTGGAGGTCAATATATGTGGATATTCTTCCATAATTAAGGCATTTTTCCTATCGCCAAAACCTCGACCAAGTAGATTCGATGCGCTCATTACGGTGACTAAAGAGGCTGTTTTTGCCTTTTCAGCAATCCCCTTGTGTAATTTATCGGCCATTTTATCTTTAAATCCGTCAATCGTTAAAAAGTCATTCTTGGACATTTTGAGTATTTTTGGAATACTATCAAAACCCGCGTCTACCAATTTTGAAATGTTCCCATCGCCTAAACCATCCACTTCGATCCCTTTGAAAAACCCGGCAATGTTTTTCTCCAACACTGTTTTATTTTCGTCCTTGTTTTCGAGCATAATATCCACGTGTTTTTCGTTCCAAATATAGGGTACAGTGGGCATCAGTCCTTCTTCGGCGGGGGTAATCACGGATTTGATGTAAGGAATGACGTCGCCACTACGAATGAGTTGAATGAGAGCACCTACGCCAATACGATTTTGTTCGATAAATGCGCCGTTAAACCCAGTTGCATATTCGATTTTTACACCGTTCAAATGAACCGGTTCCATTTTAACGCGTGGTTTCAAATAGCCGTCCTTGCTCGCATTCCATTCCACATCCAGCACTTTTGTTTCGGCAATTTGGTCAGAAAGCACCATTTTGAATGCAAAAGAGTGGTCAGGGTTGCCGGTTTTTCGTGGATGTATATTGTCGTCGGTTACAATGACGCCATCAATTTCGTATTCGTAGTTTTCGCGCCAATCGACCAACATCTTGGACAACATATCATTGGAAATATCCTTATGTGTTTCGTTGCGAACAGTATTGAACCCCGATTCTTCTAACTTCTTCATTTGTTCTCCCGGTTTTAAGGATGGTAAAACGACTTCATATGCTACGAAATCCACATCTTGGACAGTATCGTTAATCGTAACGCGATTGACTGTTCCTGCTACTAAATTGCGTGCGTTGGCGAATATATCCTTGTATTTGGATTCGAACACCGATTTGCGCATAATGAATTCTCCGCGCACCACAATACCCTTTTCGGTAGGTAAATGTAAATAGGGTATAAGGTGGGTCACATCTTGACCAACTTTCCCGTCACCACGCGTATAAAGTTTTGGGACACTTCCTTCTGTGGTATAAAGACCGCTTACGCCGTCCAATTTGCAAGAGAGAACATAGGGTCCCTTATATTTGGCTTTCCAAGAAACCAGGGCCTTTGTATCGGGTTTTATTTTATCCATTGACCACATTTCGTAAGGAAGCGTTGCCTTGTTTTTCGAGACAGGAGCCCCGATTTTACCGACAACACTGTTTTTCGGGTATTTTTGCTTGATAAAATCTTCCAAAATATCGTATTGATTGTCTGTAATAAGGGGGGTTTCATTTGGACCTAAATTACGATATACATCATTTGTTTTCACCAACATATTGTTTAACGTTTTTTCATTCAATTGTTCTAATATTCCGGTTCCACCGGTTTTAAAATGTTGAATGGCGTGTAAAATAGGGTCGCTTGAATCTAAATCCACAGGTGTGATTTTACACACTGGACATTGTTGAATATCTTGTATTTTGGGTGGTTCGAGTGTTTTTTTCACACTACTACTTTGCATTTTCTTGGACACGGTTCTCTTTTTAATGGTTTCGTTCTTCGTCTTTATTATATTTTCCTTTTCCTTTTTTGCTTCTTGTCGTAATTTCAAAGTTTTTTGTTTTGCATCCTCCTTTTCTCGTTTTTTAGCTGTTTTAGATGCCTCCTTTTCCTTTTTTAGCATTTGTTTAACGGCTTCTTTTTCTTCTTTCTCTGCTTTTTTTGCGGCTTCTTTACGTTCTTTTTCTTCACGCTTAACACGTTCCTTTTCGTCCTTTTTCTCTTGTTTCATAGCGTCCTTTTCGTCCTTTTTCTCTTGTTTCATAGCGTCCTTTTCTGTTTGTTTGTCTTTATTTTCGTCACGATTTTTGCGCGTGGTTTGTGTTTTTTTGACGGGGACTGTTTCTTGGATTTCCATAGTAATATTTTCTTGTGATCCATTCGTCACAGATCGTCCATCCACCCGTTGATCGGGTTCTTTATATTCCATATTTAAAAAAGCAAAAATAGATCGTTCATCTGGAAATTCGTGTGTAATCTTGTCCCCTTTTTTCTTGCCGTCCATAGCATACATACCGTGTTCATTTAATGAATAACCTTTAGACAATGCCCGCCCACGCATTGCGGTATTGAAAAATTTGCTCCCCGTAAAATACAAAACCGCAAATGGATATTCTTGTGGGGAAGAATATAAAAAGTCGACTCGGCGTGCGTGTGTTGCATTGGGTAATTTCGCCACTACCAAACTTTTGGTGGGACCGCGTGATAAAAGTTCTACAATAATACCTTGATCCAAGAGTTGATCCATAAATTCTTTGAATATTCCCTTGTTTTTGGAAGTAATGATGACGTCAATATCACCAGATGATTTTGCACCACGACGATAACTACCTACAATTTCATATTTCGCACCGTCTTCTTTTACTTTTTCAAATGCGGTTTTAAATATTTCATCATAGTCATCAATTTCCGAACGAGGAATCCGGAGTAAGATGTCTTCATAATATTTCAGCCCTTTCTTCTGGACATCATTTAACAGAGTGTCTTGTTTTTCCCGCAATTCGGCGACTGTTTTCACACCACTTTTCACCAATTCGGCGGCTTTTTTGGGTCCGATCCCGTATATTTCCGAAAAAATGTGTTGCGGGTCGGCTCGTTCCCGTTCCAATATGCGCAACGTGCCGGTTTTCACATATTCGTCGATTTTCTTGGTAATGGTTTCGCCAACACCGGGAAGTTTTTCTAAAGTAGGATAGTTTTCGTCAGTTATTTCTTTTGGATACAAAATCAATGTTTCTTGTGCTTTTTGATAAGCACGTGCCTTGAATGGTTCTCCGCGCTTCATCATAAACCCGGCTAATTCATCCATAACGGCAATCAATTTTTCATTTAAACGGCCTTTGACTGCGTTAGTTATAGTTTCTTGGCGTTCCATAGAAGGCGTGTCCATTATTTCGTCTTTAGACAAGGGTCGTTTTTTCTTAGTAACTCGAATTTTGACGATGTTTGGTGTTGGTCTATCTTGAATACGATCTAAAATAAGGTCTTTGTATTCCCGTTGGTGCTCTATTTTCAATGGAGGAGATACAATATGTCCACTATCATCATTCATATTCGAAAATGTATGTGTATATACATTTTCGGAGAAATTAGGATATATAAATTACCAATAACACCCTCCCTCTATATTCTTGCTATTTTTCGGACGTTCAGACGCCTTAGGTCGAGACCAATGTTTATTGGTAAAAAGTCGGACAATATCAGGGCGTTCCTTAATCCATCGCTCCCCTAAAATGCCGAAATACATTTGTAATACGCCACCCACGTAAATAGCGGATTTGCCTTTATCGAAAATATGGGCACAAACGGGGTTTGCATATCCTCCACAAGATACTAAGGCTACATCAAATGTGTCCAATACATCGTCTACCTGCATTTTAAAATCTGCGAATTCTTGACTAAATTCGCGCGATGGTTCACTGGCTTGCGTTTGTGGAGGTTTTAACACCGTGATTTCACAATCTGGGAATAGATCAACACCGTCATATAATTTTTCGCGAATGGGAATTTTTTCACGCAATGTTTCTTCAAAGGGGGATATAATGAGCACTCGTTTACCTTTCAATGCGTGCGTCCACGGTTGATTATAAATATAATGGAACACATCTAGAGCCAATGCCCAGAATATAGTGCGCGAAGATCCATAGATTTTTTGCATATAATCGTGTGAATGTGCAATATGACCAATATAATTGCCTTGGATGTCCCAACCGGCGAATAATTCACATTGTTCAAAAGCGCGTAAATATTCATTGGAATAATGATGGAGCGTTTTCATTGATGATAATTGAATACCGGCATTGTTCTTCATTGCAGGGATGACTTTACCTATATAGTCTAGCAATTGTGGTGGGGCATTTGCCCCGCGTTCTTTCATTACGCGTGTGAAAACAGCAATATTATTTTCAATCCCGGAAATGCGCGGGATAATAAAAGGTTGATTTTCCGCACATTTTTTCGCAATATAATCATAAATAATCACATTGTCGTCAAACATTATGCTTTGAAAACCTTTTGTCGTTTTGTGTATTGCCCGGGCATCAATACCTAAACACGAGGGTATTTTTAGTGGATTATATCCGTGAGGAGAAACGACCGCCCAAGGTTGTGGAACCGCATCTTTAATGCTATAATTACGTGCTTTACTCGAATGAATATGGAATGATTGTATAAATGCGGGGTCATTCACCACGTTATATCCAAGGACTCGCATCAAATACACCATTTTGTTGTCGCAACCGGGTTGTCCAAAATGAAAATGAAATGCACATTCTTGTGTTTGTTTAATGGGAAAATTGGAGTGAAAAATCCACGTATCTTGACTATCAAATCGTGGACCAAATAGTGGAGAATTATGAGGATCTGACGATTTATATTCGTGACGCAAAAGAGCAAACATAGTCTTGTTTTGTGAAATGTTAGATAGACGTAAATTATGAAAAGCCTTATTAGAAAAACAAATATCAGAGTTTAATAGCACATGAAATCCGAGTATATCGCGCGTTCGAATATAATAAAATACATCTTGAAATGCGAGACGCTTACCAATGACTGTTTGAACAATCTTGTCCGATTGAATACCAAGTTCCTTGTCGTTATATATACGTTCACCGAGTAAATGAATTTTATGAATATTTTCGGTGCTTACGTTTTTACGAAGACAAAATTGTAATTCGCGCAATCGGGTTTGGTCATTTGGAATAAAAAACTGTGTGAATAAATGAATCGGATCATTACAAATATTTTCGGAAGGTTCTATTTTAGTAGAAATGGAATATAGTTTCATTATGATAGAATAATAGTATTTATCGTTTTTATTAAGATTTATTAATATAACTATAATTATAAGGGAATGTATTCGTTTGGAATCAAAAAACGAACATCAAGATATAAACAAAACCAAACCCATAACATTCAACAATTAACTATATTACCAGATTCATTCGAATGGACACATTATCTAATAATGAATATGGATTTAATTGATAATAATATTATTACAAAAGAAGATGCTGAAAAACATTGGATACAACACGGATATGCAGAATCGCGAAATTATACAGACAATAACTCGTTTCCTTGGCGACGTTATTTAATTGCAAATCCAAAATTGTTAGAAGAAAATATATTATACAAAGAAGAAGCTTATGAACATTGGATTACGATAGGGAGACAAAACAAATATCGACTAGAAACCCCAGACTTCAATTGGAAAATATACGCAGCAATAAATCCTGATTTACACGCGAATTCGATTCTTTCTGAAAACGAAGTATTAGAACATTGGATTTATCATGGATATAATGAGGATCGGTCATATAAATTGATTGATTTCGATTGGTTATTTTATATTACATTTAATTGTCTGTATCACGAATATATCAATACTGAAACACAAGCGGTTTTACATTGGTTGCACAACGGAAAACATAAAAATATTAGCCACGCTACACTATTAAACCATTATTCTAAAATGAAAGATTATGATTATAGTGCATTGTCTCAAAGACCTCCGAATAAATATACACAATCACTTCGTATTGAGAATGATAAAGTAAATGAAACAAATAGTTTGGACCAAATATATGTGCACGATATTGTGAAACGTAATACACCAGTATTTCGTTATTTAGAACCAGTGCAAAACATAGATTCGTTTTTTAAAAGATTTAATGCATTTACGTTGATAATCGACTTTCCCTGTTTTGGTGGTGGATGTAGTTTTTTCTTAAATTCGATTATTACGAAATATAAAAATAATATGGATTTTTTGATTGTGCGTGCATTTAAAGATAATATCCATTGGTATGTGAACGATGAGCATATACTCAATTATTCTACACATATAGATGATGCATTTCATTTACTGAATAAAGTAGTTCCGAAAATTAGAAAAATATTTATTAATTCTATTATTGGTCACCAATCAAAATTTTTGGACAAAGTGATGTCGTACGGAATAGAAGTATCGACAATTACACACGATTTTCGATTAGTATTTGATGACCCCCACAAATATTTTTATGAATTAGAACACGAAAATCCAAACAATATAATTGATTTTAGTAAAATAAATCGAATTTTCACACAAAATGTTGGTAATTTACACACATTCGGTCGTTTTTTTACAAAAAAAAACACCATTCACGTGTCGCCTTTGCCTGATTTCAAAAAAGCATTGAAACGCATCGAAACAAATAATGAAAAAACGGTTATAGGTGTATTGGGAGATATATCAGATGTGAAGGGATGTATATTAGTGTATCATATTGCAAAATTAATCAAAACACAGCCGGAAAAATATGAATTGATTGTATTTGGAAATATTAATGTCCCGTATGTTACAAAATATCCATATACATCAATTCGTCATTTGAATACATTATTGGAGAACCATAAACCGAATTTATGGTTAGAAACTTCACTATGGCCTGAAACATATTCGTATACCTTGACCTTGATGAAAATTACGCGTTTACCAATTTTATACCAGAATAAATTTTATAATTGCGCTGTTCAAAATCGCATTAAGGAATACCCAAGTGCATTTTCATATAATTCCATAGAGGATGTTAGTTTGAACACAATATCCAATATAAAAAAAAACCATTTGTTTACCATTGAACCGACTATTTACTATCCAGATATATGGGAACAATATTTTAGTTCGTATAATAAATTAGTAACACAACCTAAAATATTACATGACAAAATGGATAAAAAGAACATTGTGATGATTACGTCTAAGATTTACACAACAACTAAACCGTTTTCTTATTCTGATACACGTTCTATATACACACCCGAAGAGCGATTTCAACAGACATTGAATACTATCCAAACTATAAAGGAAACTATACCAGATGTGATTATAGTGTTGTTCGATAATTCTAAATTCACGGATGTTCAATATAGCACATTGGACAAGGCGGTGCATTATTTTTTGAATGTGACTAATAACAAAATAGTAAACGAATATACCAATAACAGTCGTTACAAAATATATGGTGAAATTGTTCAAACACTCGAGTTATTAGTATTTATTGAAAAGACATTAAAATATAAGGTTGGAATTCGAAACGTGTTTAAAATATCAGGTCGATATTTAATAAATGAAGATTTTGATTATAATAAATATAACAACGATGATATTATTTTAAAACAGAATATGGATGTATTGGACCGAAAATATTATTTTACTTGTTTTTACAAGTTTGGATATAATTGTTTCGATAAAATATATAATGTAATACAAGACGTGTATGATGGTATGAAAGGAAATAAGCACGCAAATAAAGACTGGGAGGTGTTATTACCCGAATTATTACATTATGATTTTCATGAAATTGAAACTTTAGGTATAACACAAAATATTGCTGTATGGAACGACAAAACGCGCATATAATTGCGTAAAATACGTATTATTTGTATAGAAACATATATGTTTCTATATAAAAGTCATTTTATAAATGAAAACTATATTATTTACGAATGCTCGAGATGAACCAGATATATTAGAATGGGTGGTTCATCATAAACATAGTATAGGATTTGACCAAATATATATAGTTGATCATAAATCAAAAACACCAATATACGATACAATTGAAGGTGTTCCAAACGTGCATATAAAAAGATTAGAATGTGAAGTTGTAGTAAAAAATCAATTAATACGTGAAGCGGTAAAATACGCAAGAGAACATCAATATGATTGGATGTTATATTTAGATGCGGATGAATTATTAATGCTACCGAATGACTCTAATATTCACGATTTTTTGCATAAATATGATGATTATGATATGATTGGTATGAATTGGCTGCTATTTGGTTCCAATTATCACAATAATCGTCCAGAAGGGACATTGATTGAAAATTATATTCGCTGCGAACCCCAATTTAACGTTCATATTAAGAGTTTAGTTCGTCCATTATGTGTTACTGGCGTTCCGAATGACGGTGGTCCTCACGTGTATAACATAAAAGAATTTGATCGTGCAGTTGGGACAAATAAAGTACCTATGATAAAGGCACATCCTCATTTTTTCAATCAATTGGGACATATGGCCAATGTTGAAGAAATAAACAAAAACGATGCCTATGTAGCACATCATATATTCCAATGTTTTGAAATATACCAACAACGCAAGGTATTTAGGAAGCGTGATGATAATAATGAAGAATGGTCTTGGAAATTTGACGAGAATGAACTACACAAACACTACAATCAATGCGAAAATACAAAACCTTGTGAAAAGTACAATGCACAAAATAAGGAAAAAATAGCTTTTTATCGTGAGACACAACAACAATAAAGTAAATGATTATTTATATAATAATCATTGTTTGGCTGCATATATGGTATAATATATTACAAAATAATTATCATATGGTCTCAGTAAAATAATCTCATTAGAATGTATAATGCGCGTTTTATTAACTGGTGGGTTGGGATTTATTGGTAGTCATTGTGCGGTTGTTTTGGGTCAATTTGATTACGAAATTGTTATTATAGACAATTTATCTAACTCTTCCATTGAAATATTATCCAAAATCAACCATTTAGTAAAAGATCCATCGAATATTCATTTTATAGAAGGCGATGTTACAAATCCAACCCTGTTGGACAGTGTGTTTGAAACATATGGGCAAATCGACGCAGTGTTACATTTTGCTTCATTGAAATCGGTAAATGAATCGATTCAGCAACCATTGATTTATTACAGACAAAATATGGATGGATTACTTACTATCTTGGAAAGTATGCAAAAATATCAATGCACGCGTTTTATATTTTCTTCTTCTGCAACCGTTTATGGATATAATGCGGAAGTCCCTATTAAAGAAACAGACCCAATCGGTATTTCCATTACCAATCCATATGGTCAAACCAAATATTTTCAAGAAAGAATTTTAATGGATTATGAGAAATCAAATCCTGAAATGTGTATTACTATATTGCGGTATTTCAATCCTGCTGGTGCTCATCCGTCTGGATTATTGGGCGAAGATCCAAACGGTATTCCAAATAATTTATTTCCTTATATATTGCGCGTAGCGAACCGAGATTTGGATAGATTGACCATTTACGGCGATGATTATGATACACCAGACGGCACAGGGGTTCGTGATTTCATTCATGTAATGGATTTGGCTGAAGGTCATGTAGAAGCATTACGTCATATTCAAAAAGGTATTGATATATATAATTTGGGCACAGGAAAGGGAGTATCTGTAATGGAACTGGTAAAAACGTTTGAAAAAACGAATAATATAACAATTCCATACATTATTGGTTTGCGACGCGAAGGTGATATTCCGGCAGTGTATGCAGATGTATCTAAAGCGTATACTAAATTTGGTTGGAAAACGAAACGTTCGGTCGAGGATATTTGTAGGGATGGATTCAATTTCATACATTCAAATTTTGATGTCTGAAACCATACCATCAATATGATAGTCTGATGTAAGTTTTACAATATGTTTTGATGTAACTGTGTATAAAAATACATTTACATGTTGCGAGTGAATAAATTCTATACTTTTATGATTTAATGCTGTCCAATGAAAACAAATAAATTTCAGTTGATATTTTTTGATCATTTCATTGAGCATTGCACAGGAAAAACAATTGTCTGTAATAAGCCCTAATTTGTGTTCTGTGCTGTCTTTGTATAGCAAATCCAAATGTTCAAAATTGAAACTCGCAAACCATATTCGCGAAGTATTTATTTTGTATGTTCGAATATAATCTAACAAATAAGGAACGACTTCTGCGTCGCCTTTCAAATCAAAATAAAGCATAATGGATTGATAATCAAAACGTGTGAAAAATTGATCAATGGACAATGTCTTGGGATGAATTTGCAATATTTCAGCAAAGGTCATGTCTTTGACCCACTTATCTCCAATAGACACATCATGAAACGCAATGAGTTCCTTGTTTTTATCCAATTGAATATCCAATTCAATCATTGTAAAACCGTGTTTCAATGCTTGCTCAAACGCTTCTAATGTATTATCTTCATTATATTGACTGTAACCACGGTGTGCAATTTTTAACATATTCGATATTATAATATAAGAATATGTTAAAAAATTTATTTAAATAATGCGTTATAATAACGAAACATCCTTGATGTTCCTGGTTTATACCAACGAAGATTTAAAACGCCTCTAAAAGAGGCGTTTTTACATCTTTATCGGTATTGGTTCTTAAAGAATGAAACGCCGGAACGGCGTTTTAATTCTTCAAGGGTCTAAATAGATGCTACAATACGAGATTGCGTATCTGGAATTTTCATTGTGGGCGTGCTGTCGCTTCCCAAGGAAGCAATTAAATATTTGGTAATAATCATATTGGTTTTGAAAATCTCTTTTGCGCTCATTACAGCAAACCATTGGTATTTGGTTCGCTCTAATATTTCACAGCCCGGTATATAGACACCAAAAGTACGAACGGAACATAATTCCAGAGGTTTTTCTTCCATTAAATGTTCTAATAAAACGGGTTTTCCGTCTACTGTTTTTATTCCGATGTAAATACCGTCAATTAAATTGAAGTTGCCCAACATCACTTCATTATTGAGCCATTTTGATGTATAAGCAAAGAAATCGGCTTCAGCAGAAAAGTGATGAGATGAATTGCGTTTTCTCATATATTCTACAAATGTAAACATTTCTGGCGATCGTTTTGCAGATCCTATAAAACGGGTTGATGAAGTGAAATATTTCCAACGTTGGTCGGAAATGACGTTGGGTGATTTGTTAATCATTTCGCATACAAAGGGTTTGTTTTCTTGCGTCCCTTGTGTAAAAAGGGGCATCAAATTACGTGTGCATACAAACGAATTGGGGACAAACATACCTCCATAAATATATAACAATTCCGCAAAGGCTTGTTCACGATAATGGTCCTTGAATGGTTCAGACACGGAAAGAATATCCACATTCCAATTCGGTATAAGTTGGCTAAAGGAGTCGTCATCAATTAAACATACGTTGAAATCATTTCCACAATGATGAATAATGGATTTTACGGTAAGATGAAGATAGGGTTGATTCAAGTCGGTTGTGCTACGAGATCCAAAACTCTTCCATTTACGTACATTGTATTCGTATTTGGTATGAATCCACAATTTGGGACGATTGTATCCATATAATGGACTATCATTGAGTAAATACTTTCGAATAAGTTCGTTTTCGTCATTTTCGGAAGAGAGTGCAGATTTTGCACGTTTACCTACAAAACTAACAGCTACTACGATTCCCAATGTGAGTAATGTGTACGAAATATTTTTTTCAGAAAAAAACGTCATTGTATATAAACTATATATATAACGACGTATTATTATGTTATGAAACTACGCTAAAAATAGATAAAATAATCAATATTATATTTAGATTGATTGTATTTAATGGAAGACGTGAACATAGTGCCGTTGCTTTTACACATTTGGCGAACAATATTTACAAAAGAATTGTAGTTAAACTCGCGTGTTGCATAAAATATCTTGGATTTATGGTAATAAGGCTTTATTTCTTCTAAAAATGGTTCATTATAGTTATGAAATAATATTTTACGATATGTGTTTTGGTCGACTAAATAGTATTTGTCCGTTTTTAGACACACCTTTTCCAATAGTGAATACAACACTTCAATCGGAATATTTTCACGAAATATTTGTTTTAACATTCCTATGTATATATTCGGTATATATTAGTTGTTACAATTCGTTTGAAATATGGGAAAAATTGTATGTGTAAATAATGCGAGCTCAATCTCATCTTCGTGAATATTATGAAAATATGTAATATATTCACACAATGGCGGAAGAACCTTGTATTTTTCGTCTTCACTTAAACCACGATTGATTTTTACAAATGTAAAAAAACTGTCGAAAATATCAATTACGGAGTATCCATAATCGTGAATTGCATACAGACATTGAATCGCATTATATAATTCATTTCGTTTGATACATTCTATATATTCTTCAAAATGATTAGATGAAATAGAGGAAATAGTTGATTTACAAACTTCTAAAGACATTGCTTCATCTGTTTCATTTCGAATGAGCCATATTTTTTCTAGCGCAGTAAATAATTCCCGTATGGAATGATTACACGACTGCAAAATGTGCTCTTGTGTATCTTGCGTAATATCAATATTTTCTGTTTGAATGATATGGGTTTGCACATCACGTATTTGATCAACAGTTGGTTTAGGAATATGTAAAATATGAACGCGCGATTGAATACTTTCAATGACTTTTTGGATGTTGGAACAAACCGAAATAAAATGAATATTGGATTTGTATTTATCGATGTAATTACGAAAGACTTGCTGACATTGTTCGTTTACCATATCTAAATCATCGACAACAATAAGTTTTTTTTTACCGTAAATAGAACATCGTGATTGACTAAATGTCTTCATTTCATTACGATAATAGCTAATACCCTGCTCTTTGAGATTATTTACAAATAAGATGTTGTTTTCCGGGAAACCTTTATGTTTTTCAAGTCCATAATAATCCCGAATAATTGCGTAAAGCAATGCAGTTTTTCCAGAACAAGCACTCCCTGTAACTAAAATATTTAAATCGTCAATTTTCATCAATGTATGCAATACATCTTTGAATTGGTCTGTTGTGCAAAAATCGTTAATATAATAAGGTTTATACTTAGAAATAAATAATGGGTGTGTTTTCGTAGCCATGATTGTATGAATAAGAACGCTTGGATTTATGTTGGTTGAATAGTAAATAATATAGTTTTGGCGAAAATATACATATAAAAAATCGCGATGACTATTATTATAACATGGTTGAAAAATCTCACTATGAAACATTAGGTGTATCTAAAAATGCAAGTGATGTTGATATTAAAAAGGCATACCGTTCGCTTTCTTTAAAGTATCATCCAGATCGTAATTCGGATCCAAATGCGTCTTCGAAAATACAAGAAATAAATTCAGCATATGAATGTTTGAAGGATAATGAACAGCGAAAAATGTATGATATGCAGCAAAATTGTTCCGGATTCCCCGGAATGCCTTTTCCGACGGGAATGCCTTTTCCGACGGGAATGCCTTTTCCGACGGGAATGCCTTTTCCGACGGGAATGCATAGTGCGGATGTTCCGGAAGATGTGAATAACCTCTTAAATATGTTATTTGGCGGAGGAGGTGCTATGAATATGGAGCCAAATATCCGTATGTTTCGTGGGGGTGTGGAACAACAATCGCAACCAATATTTCGTCAAAGTTCACGCACTCATCATTATAAAAAACCCTCTGCAATAACAACTCGTTTGACTATTTCATTAGAACAAGCATATACAGGTTGCACACTACCCATTGAATTAAAACGTGATGTAATGGTCGGAGATGCGAAAATACAAGAAGAAGAAACATTGTACGTCAAAATTGAACCTGGAACCGACGCCAACGAAATTATTATTTTACCCGAAAAGGGTCACGTAACATCGCAACAGGAAAAGGGTGATGTGAAAATTGTATTGTGTGTTGAAAATAAAACGGCTTACCGTCGCAACGGACTTGATTTGTATTATACGCAAAAGTTAAGTTTAAAAGACGCTCTGTGTGGATTTTCTTTTGAAATTGCTCATATTAGTGGAAAAATGTTGGCGATTAATAATAAAACGAATACTACCGTAGTGAAACCAAACTTTAAAAAGGTAGTTGCGAATTTGGGTATGAAACGCGGTGATAATGTTGGAAATTTAATCATCGAATTTGATATTCAGTTTCCGGAAAAATTAGATCAGACACAGTTGGACGCATTACAATCAATACTATAAGTATGTGATACTATATGATATGTGAATAATTACAAATGTTTTTAACACAATATTTGTAATTATTTAGGAAGATATACGCTTTGTCGGAATTTCCACATCAACTAAATAAATAGAATTTTCAGTCATAACGATATATTCACTGCCGACTTTGTATATTTTTGCAATAGGACTAGTATACTCTTCTTCACTTTTAACAAGAAGCTTTTCTTGGTTCTCGCGAACACCAATTAACACAGATTTGTCCAATGAATTAGTCCAATAATCCATCATAACCGGTTTGTCTTCAACAATGGATAGTTTTATCGCGTGTTGTAAAGTAGTTGTTTCTGGTAATCTATAACCATTGGGCGTAGTCACATCTGATTTCTCGTCGGTAGTGCTCATTTAAATATAAAAAACTTATCTTATTTTCTTTAAATGGTTATTGGGTTTTATTATATTATTGAATGATTATTCTGTTTTAAACGAATAATATCTGTTATTGTATATACGGTTTGATTATGACTATAAAAACGGTTATTATTGAATTATACGGGTTTCACGTATCTGAATATTTGACTTATATGCATAGTTCAGATGTAATTAAAGGATTGAAAAACTCAAATGTGATTATATATCACGGATGGAGTATAATCACCCGTTTGATTGCAATGTTATATTCTATGAAACAAACCAAACAGCAGATTCATAGCACAATCACTCGCACTTACTATTTATATCTTGAATATGTCGAAAAAATCCATACAAAAAATATGTGCGAACATCATAGCCCTTCTGTTTTTGTGTATAATCAAATCGCGGGGGATATTTGCCTAAACAATGGATCACTTGTTCAAAATAAGAAAAACCACACGCCTTCATTTATAAAATTAATGAAGTGGTCAGAACTGTTGTTATTATGGAACAATTTGCATTTTACGTTTGAACAACGACTCTTATGTAGTGAAACATTTCTACATAGCTATTTAACTATTTTATGTAATGAAGCATATTATCATTCGTTTCGCTTATTGGAAATATTGCAAGACAATTGGAAAGACAAAAAAACTTATTCTGAGTTACATATTCGATTATTACACGCGTTTCTTTCACGTATCCAAAACAAGGAGAATAAATTTGTATATTCACACGAAATCGTAAAAACTCAATGCTTTCACTTATTTGTAGAACGTTATAGCGAAACACAGCAATTAATCCAAGATGCGATAGATACACAAAATGTCGATGATTTAGTCGATTGGATACTTACAATCCAATCTATTTAGCGTGAATTAGTCGTTGGTAATATCACTATAATAAGAACTCGTCATTGAGAGAACTTTTTTTCGTATCTTTTGTTTCTTCTCTTTTGATACAGGATCATCTGAAAATGTATGTATATCATCATATTCATCCTGAAGAATGGTCTTTACAAAAGAGAATATGAAGCGAAGAATTTCTTCAGTGCAATTACCAACAATTAGACAACTACCTGTTCGGAAGATCATAAAGGAAACTTCTGTATATTTTTTATTTTCACCGAGTTCACTCATTTTTTGCTTTCTATCTTCCACGCAAATTTCTCCCCTTTGTAATGATTTATCAAAACCGGTTTGATTATTGAAGTAAAACTTGCATTTCACACCAGGGTAACTGCACGGGTCATATGCAGTTTCAATGTTATATTTTGAACTACGTAATATAGAATATAGTTTTTCGCGATTAATATAAAATCCACAATTGAAATTTGAATTAATCAATACACTATCCTCTTTTGCATTATCCACAAATGTGAGTTCTTCATCCGTTTCAGATAATAATGGATTCAGCGTTTCCAAAATCATTTGTTTTACACTAGTCAATAAACTTGTATTCAAGACTCCCGGAATTTCCATTTTCCCAGTATTGAATATTTTCACGTGTATTTCGTGAAATTCACCTTCGTGAATAAAACGCATAATCATTGCAAAACAATTGTAGAATGCGTTTTTTACTTTTCCACGACAATTCATAATATCCTTTTTAGACATACCGACGGTAATTTTGCGTTCGTCTTTGAATTTATTTCGTCGTGCATTCGGATTGTTAATTTGACGTATGATATGTTCGGTATAATATGGAATATTTTTCAATTTTTCCACATAATTGTTATATTCTTCGGGTGTATGTGATACTATTTTCATTTGTTTTTTCACAACCCCCGAATTTGGACGCCAATATTCAGTAATGGGAATATTCCAGAAAATGGAATGAATGTCTATACTCTGATTGAGAAATAACACCTTCGTCTTTGTTGAAATATACAAGTCGTCACATTTAGGCATTGCAACTGATAATTCCTTGTCGCAATCTGGCGATTTCAATAGATCGCTGCTTTCCGACCCGTTAAGGAAGTCACACCATTCATCATCAATGCTCATTTTAAATTAAATTCTACTATATGGAATTGCATACTCGCTTTATGTTGTTTCAATTTTATTAAAATATTCAAAATAATTTATGCGGACTATGTATAAAGAATATGAATTCCGCTTCTCAACAAAGACAAACTGCTCCAATCCGATTACCTCAACCGAATTACATTGAAAAAATACGTTCAAAAACAAGTAAAACCCCTTCTAATGAAAATTTAGCCGAGATGGCCGCATTTGATCCTTCTCATATGTCGTCTTCTCCGCCAGGGGGGACATTCATGTATAACTTACGTCAACGTATGGAAAAAGCCTAATTCGAGACGGTATATAACATATTCTTTATGTTATATATTAACGCGTTAATTCGTGTTCGGAATCACTTGAACATATTGTATTATTATGTAAATAGGAGCGATGACTAATAAAATAATTCATATTGTCCTCAATGATTGTGTGCGTATTATGAATAATATTTTGCATTACAATTAATATATTATGTGTAACACATTCCTCTTTTGAACGTATAATGTAATTAAAATACAAAAGCAATATTTTGTTTTTATCAAGGTTATATTGCGAACTAATATTATGTATATAATACAATAATTCTTTGTTTGTGCAAGAACCTACCACTGTATTGTGTAATTCTTCCAATATAGCGTTACTAATAATACGACTATTCCATTCTCGCAATTGAAAATTCTGATTTAATTGCAGAAAATTAATCATACTTCGAATATCTGAATTATACATTTCTTGTATAATATCTATGGCGTGATCATTTATTTGCATTCCCTCTTTTTCCGCAATCATACGAATAAAACCGCATATTTCGGACTTTGGTAATTGATTGAATCTCACTGTTATGAATTCCGATTTCAAAGAATTGTCTATTTTACTTATATAATTGCAAATAAGGCAAAACCGAACATTTGTTGTGGTTGTTTGAATTAAATATTTGAGAGCCTGTTGGGCATTTTTCGTCATATAATCGACCTCATCTAATACGACAAATTTGAAACCAGTTTCAAACAAATTATTTGATCGGACAAAAGATTGTATTTGATTTCGAATGATGTCTATACCGCGATCATCAGATGCATTTAAATGAATAACATTGCTTCGATTGATCCGCGTATATTGGGATTGATATTCTTGTATTAAATTAATAATAGTTGTGGTTTTACCTGTTCCAGGTGGTCCATAAAACAGAAGATTCGGAAAATAACCCTTTTGTAAAATTTGTTCGAATAATATTTTATTGGTTGGGTCCAGAACAATAGTATCAAATTCTGTAGGCCGATATTTTTCTACCCACGGAATAGCTTGGTTATTTTGTTCAGTGTCCATTGTTTTACATTCACATCAATTGTATTTTATAAATCGTTTTATTGTAAAATACAAAATTGATTTAAGAAAATGTTTCATATTGATTATATTCAATTTGAAAATGACTACTGTTCAAAATCACGACGATGGATACTTGGAAATGTGGTTGGGTCCAATGTTCTCAGGAAAGACAACCCAATTAATACAAACATACAAACAGTATACTTATATTGATAAAACAATTGCTGTCGTGAATTATAACGGGGACAAACGGTACCATGATACAATGCTTTCCACGCACGATCAAATTATGATTCCTTGTATACAATCGTCCACTTTGTCGGAAATTATTGCGCAATTAGAATGTGTCGATGTAATACTGATTAACGAAGGCCAGTTCTTTGGTGATATATTTGATATAACAATTGATTTGGTCGAAAAACATAAAAAAATTGTCTATATTTATGGGTTAGACGGCGATTTCCAACGTAACAAGTTTGGACGAGTATTGGATTTAATACCGTATTGTGATCGGTTTACAAAATTGCATTCTATGTGCGCTAGTTGTAAAAATGGAAAGCCTGCATTATTTTCAAAGCGAATCAGCAGTGAAGTTGGACAAATTGTTATTGGTTCCGATAATTATAAACCTTTATGTCGACGCTGCTACAATTCATCATAGATACAATGTGCTACAAAACAAATGAAAAAGAATATAAACAAAAAAACGTAGTTTTTTCATTCTATTAGAAAATGTCGGGTTCTCCTGTAAAACGCTCACGAAAGAAGGCTTCTGTAATCGAGACTGGTTCTATTCTACAAACAACGGATAATAATAATATCCAAATGGCGATCGAGGAACCGTCACCTGATGTGAAAAAACGAGGTCGCAAACCAAAAGGGGGTAAATTAGTAATTAAAGCCACTCCAGATACAAATGTATCTACATCCATTGCAAATGTAATACTGCATCTAAAATGCTCTACCAAAGATCTACAACCATGTAGTCAAGAATCGTTTATAAAAAATCCGACAGATTATAATGCAAATGCGCCCCCTGAAATAATGACTTACGATACAATTGATAATAATACGGGATTTTCTTCATACATCACAACCACATCAGAAAGTATCGCTTATAATAAGCAAAATGATACACAAATCATACTTGACTCTACAAATGCATCCATTATAGAAGACTCAGTTTCAGTAAAAGACTTGAATTTGAAATTGAAACAATTAAAAGTCGATATATATAAAAATAATATGGACGAAAAAAAGGCGGCGTGTTTCTGGTGCACATATGATTATGATAATCCATCATGTTATATTCCAAAATATGAAATGGATGGCGAAGTTTGTGGATATGGATCTTTTTGTCGACCTGAATGTGCAGTAGGGTTTTTAATGAAGGAGAATTTAGATGACTCTACCAAATTTGAACGATACCAATTATTAAACAGTATTTACGGGAAGGTGTATGATTTTAAAAATAATATTAAACCGGCACCGAATCCTCATTATTTATTAGATAAGTTTTATGGTAATTTGACTATTCAGGAATACCGGAAGTTATTGAATAGTGACCATATGTTAATGGTAATAGATAAACCATTAACTCGTATTCTACCTGAATTACACGAAGACACTGATGACTTTGTTGCTAGTGTCTATGGTGGGAGTAAGGGAAATGCTACACAAGCCGGGGGTGTATACAAAGTTAAGCGCGAAAGCGAAAAACCGAAAGGAGTCAGCAAGACATCTATAATGTGCGAACAATTCGGCATTCCTGTATAAAATTGAATATTTTGTTTTGTTATTACTGCAACACAACAAAAGAAATACTATGAATAGTCAAGATATATGGAAATCGATTTGTGCCGATGTTTTTCGAATCAAAATGGGACGGAAAAAGATGGAACTTTATGTATCTAAAGTGGAAGAATGTGCAGCTCGGAGTATTCGTTCATTGCATCCACATACAATTGACCAATGTAATTTACTAAAACACAAACATTTACCCCATATTTCGTCTTGTGAAATATGGCTATGTAATTACATAGTCAAAATTAAGAGACAATACGAAACAAATCAAAATACGCACCATTATACGCAGGCACAAGAGTGGATACGAGAATATGTAGACACCTGCTTAAACAACAACTATTTTGAATTGGAATGCGATTATTAAGACAAAATTCACTTGAATTACAATATATCCTCTTTTTGTATAATGGTAAAAGTTGGAATTAACGGTTTTGGTCGAATCGGGCGCCTTGTATTTAGGTGTATTGAAGAACGTCGTTTACGTGGGGAAAACATTGAGGTTGTCGCAATCAATGAGCCCTTTTCTGACTTGGAATATATGGCTTACCAGTTAAAATACGATAGTGTTCACGGAACAGTATCTTACGAAATGGAATCGGATGCTTTGTCCGACACACTGTTAATTAACAAAAAAACAGTACACCGTTTTGCTGAAAAAGACCCGAGTCAATTACCTTGGGGTAAATACAATGTAGATTATGTTGTTGAATCCACTGGTTTATTTACCACATTAGAAAAGGCGAATCTTCATATAGTTGGTGGGGCAAAAAAAGTGGTCATATCCGCCCCTTCCAAAGATGCTCCCATGTTTGTAATGGGTGTGAATAATGAGAAATACCAAGGTGAAACCATTATTTCCAACGCTTCATGCACAACAAATTGCTTGGCGCCTTTAGCTAAAGTCATTCATAATGCTTTTGGAATCGAAGAGGGGTTAATGACTACTATTCACGCAACTACCGCAACACAACGCACTGTAGATGGTCCTTCCGCCAAAGATTGGAGGGGAGGTCGTAGTGCAAGTGTGAATATTATTCCTTCGTCTACGGGTGCGGCAAGTGCTGTAGGTAAGGTAATCCCTGAATTAGAGGGTAAACTTACGGGTATGGCTTTCCGTGTTCCCACAATTGATGTATCGGTTGTGGATTTAACCGTGAAATTAAAAACATCAACCACATATGATAATATTGTGAATGTAATCAAAGACGCTTCCGAAAATGAAATGAAAGGTGTTCTTGGATGGACCGATGAGGCATTAGTCAGCAAAGATTTCGAGTGTGATTCAAGAAGCAGTATTTTTGACGTAAAAGCGGGCATATCGTTGAATGATAATTTCGTCAAATTAGTGTCTTGGTATGATAATGAATGGGGATATAGTAACCGTCTCGTTGATTTAATTACTTATACTGCTGCATAATGGTATGTTAAATAGATTGGTTTATCTTTTATCACATAAACCAATAAAATTGAAAGAGCTTAAAGATTTTTGTATAGCACTAACTAATCTGATAATACGTATTACGTAAAATGAGCACTCACGTTTCCAATTCCGAACTTGCCGAACTACGATCAAACTATGAATTCATGCAGAATTCTCCTCTTGTTCGTAAATTGAATAAAAAAGTTGCGAAATTAAAGCGCAATCTTAAAATATTGAACCGCGTTATATTGCACCTAGGGGGTAATTTGGAGCCATCCACAAATTCGGATGTTATTGATTTGACGGATGATGTGAATATAAAGTCGATTGTTATTAAACAAGAACCTGTCGACGAAGAGCGTATTACATATGAAATTGCCGAAGAAGACGCAGATGCATTTGAATGTGACGACTGTAATGTTAAAGGTCGAAATTGTTACGAAGAACTTGGATTAACCAAACAAGAGGCACTTCTTTATATGGAGAAAGGGGAACCAGATCGATGTGAAGATTGTTTTGAAAAATGGAAGACAAGTGACGATGCATCTAGCTATTTAAAACAACTCGACGAAGAGGCCTCTGAGGAAGAGGAAGAGGAAGAGGCTTCTGAAGAGGAGGAAGAGGAAGAGGAAGAGGAAGAGGCTTCTGAAGAGGAGGAGGAAGAAGTAGAGGAAGAGGCTTCTGAAGAGGAAGAGGAAGAGGAAGAGGCTTCTGAAGAGGAAGAGGAGGAGGCTTCTGAAGAGGAAGAGGAAGAGGCTTCTGAAGAGGAAGAGGAAGAAGTAGAGGAAGAGGAGGAGGAAGAGGAAGATGAGGAAGAGGAAGAGGAGGAGGAGGAAGAGGAGGAGGAAGAGGAAGAGGAAGAGGAAGAGGAAGAGGAGGAGGAAGAGGAAGAGGAAGAGGCTTCTGAAGAGGAGGAAGTTGAAGTTGAGGATGAAGAGGAAGTGTTTGAAGTAACCATTAAGGGAAATACGTATTATACCAGTGATGCACAAAATGGTGAAATTTATGCAATTGACGAGGACGGTGATCCCGGAGACCAAGTCGGGATGTTTAAATCGGGAATTGCTAAATTCGCATAAATGCAATAAATAATTCCAATGACTAACAATTTATAATAATTATAAAAATTATTATAACGAATATTTTTATTTGCGACGTCTATTCCTGGTTCTGCGATTACACGCACTTCTTTTGCTCCCACCAGATATTGTTTCTCTTATTGACTTACGTCTTCTTTTTGTGCCCTTAGTTCTAAACCCACCGGTTTTCTTCACTCTATGTAGTCGTTTTGTTTGTTTAGGCATCAGTGTATCTAATTTAATTAATGGAAAAACGCTATATAATAACATGGGATTTTGTTTTAACACCTTATGAATTAATTGCTCGCGCATTCTTACTAAATTCGAGTTTTCATAGGAACATTTTATTAATGGCAGGTTTTTCATATCTAAAATACCCTCAATGAAATTCAAACGTAAATATATTTCGTAAAATTCGTTTTTGGTTTCAGCAAAAACATCTTCGGGAACATTCGTTTTTTTGTCGTCACTTTTGGATACAATTGCATCACTATTTGATACAACACCAATTTCCAAATAATCAGTATCCCCACCAAGTTTACTTTTACCATTTCGCATCAAATCCATTATATATTGAATAAATTCGCTCGATGCCTCATTCTGAATTCCATTTTTTAAAAAGGAGTTCAATTGTTCCTGTAATTTTTTGTTAGAACAGCTCCTTTTCAAGGGTGTAAATTGTTTTAATATTTGGATTACATTCGTTTTTTGACTACTAGCCGACATTTTTTCACGAACTTCCAAATCCCAAGGCTCTAAATTGGTTGTCTTTTTTTTCATAAAAGCCTCATATTTGGTAAAATTGGTCCTATATTTATCCGATGTTACTAAATATTCGTATTCCGATGCAAGTTCTAATAATTGCGAAGTTTCTTTGAATGACCGCAATAATAAAGGGGGGATAATATTGGGATCACTATTATATTTAGCTGCATCTAATTTTAATTTATACAATTCAAACCATACTGAAATGATATTCGCAAACGGTTCGTTTGGTTTTGGTAATTTTCGTAAAATATCATTCACACGTTCAGGACTCACGCCTTTTGTTGAACGCTTCGCTGCATTTGTCGAATAAGTTTCAATTTCATTTTTGAGTGATGCGTTTTTCGGGTCGACTATAAAATCTTTGTAAAAATTTTCGTATAATTTTTCCATTTTTTTCTCAATTTCTTTCATTCTATCTTCATTTCTTTTATTTTGCTGTGCTATGAAATGTGACTGATTATATAATTCTCTAAACAATCGTGAATAGTCAGGGTGATTAATTATATCATTCATCCAGAATACTTCCATTACTGTAAAAATACCTGAACTACGTTGAATATGACTAAACGAGTTTTTTTCTTCGGCACCAATTAATTTTTTCACAAATGACGGTAAAATAGACATCTCAACCGGAACATTCGTAACTTGTTTTTCTATATTTTCCACAAAAGTGTCGTGAATATTTCCTTTAACCGGAAAGGACGTAGGGAATAATAGTTGTAACATCACCATCACGTTGTTCTTAGAATTACGTTGTCGTTTCTCATAGCTCGGTATAATCTTATCTGATCCGATCTTCATAGTCATTTTGAATTGTTCTTTATTGAAAAAAATATCCACTATTTGGGCTCGCGAATACTGTTTGAATGATTCGAGAGAATATTCTACAATATCGGAAAAAAAGGGGTATTTGGCTGTATTTTCCTTCTCTTTCGATGGTTGCTCTTTATTTACCGTCGAATGTTGATCATAAAATAAATCGCGGGTCAAAATTGTATCGGAAGAGCCGTCGGGTAAATTCGATGTAAAATGTATGTGAATGGGTCGTGTTCCTATATGTAATTCTTGATCCAAGTCCATAATTCTTATATAATGACTATACTTTATGCATCGAACATTTTATTCGTTGAATAAAATGTTTTCTTCTTGGTAGTTTATGTCCTTTTTACTTTGAAAAAGGGTGCATCAGTGCTATGATCATCTTTTTCTTCCCATTTACGAATGATCTCTTTCGCATCTTTCATCATTTTTTCAGTAATTTCGCCACTTCGTTCCTCCTTTTTATTTTGCGATGTTTGAGGCATGCCTGGTATGTTTGTAGGTGACGGTTTTTCATCAGATTCAGACAAATTCGTATAATATTCAGTAACATCAGAAGACAAGATACAATAAGCACTATCTTCATTAAATAGAATATCGACAAATAGACTAAATATCATTGTAATCATAAACGCAATGTAAATATCACGGGTTCCCATCCAAGCAATTGCAAAAATCAATGCTTGTCTGCTAAATGTATGACGTAAATAAGCCTCCATTGTTTTGCTTAATTTAATAGTTACAAATCTAGATGCTATATTAAGAACAATAATCATTACGCCTGCGAATATTTTACTAGCATTTAACGCATTGATGCGTGAATGAATCGCATTTAATCCATAGTTTATTTTTTGACCCCATACTTTCCCATCAAATGTTTTGGATTTTCCCATCTATATTCAATTCAGATAAAAAAACGGAATTGAATAATTTAGTATTTTTCATACCGTGAATCGGCACTTGTATGTGCATAAGGCACCTTATTATCTTCACTAAACCATTTTTCCCATATTTGAGAAACCCATTCTGTTCCCATTTTAGGATACATTAGCTCTTCCTGGTCGTCTAATCTACTTGATATTGATATTCCGCAATTTTTGTCGCAGGGATTGCACATATCATCGGTAAAAGACATTTCGGGGAAAATGTGTGACGCGTTCTCCGATTTTACGGGCCGCGATTTATATGTTAATGTATTGTTTATGCAGTGATTTTGTCGAAACTCATCTACTTTGTGTGAAAATGAGGCGGAAGTTAATAACTCACCGCTCACATCTGCAGCAAATCCTTCGACACAATCCATTTGATAATATAAAATAACAAAGACACACATGGTGAAACCATAGGCCGGATGAATGCAGGTATAGAGTGTAATTAACAGAATTGGTATAAATCTGCCTAAAGGTGTAATACTTGCTGAAAGCATTTGGTCAGGAAATGCAAAAAAGGCGTAAAACAACAATAGTGGGATTACTTGTCCAATATATTCTTGTAAATTCATTTTTGAAAACTATTCTACTATATTCAGATATTTTTGAATATACAAATGTGCAGAACCTCGAGGATAAATTTCTGCTTATTTTTTAAGTATTTTATAAATCCAAAATATCATGTCTCTGGTCACATCTGCAACTCCTTGGACAAATGACGACACATTACCTAAAAAACGTATACCTTCTATGAGGAAAACGGTTAAAAAAATGCCGTCTCTTACTTTAGATAAACCTGGTGATTATAATTTGACTGAAAATTCAAATGAGGATGATGATGGGAATAAACTCCAACAAGTCCACGCAGAACAAGAAGAACGAAATCAGCGAGTTTCACAATTATTAAGCAATATGGAACGTGTAGATAGTGAAAATAATGGGGCAAAGTTGGCTGATTTTCAACCTTTATCTCATCCCGTCATTCAAAATAAAAGTGATTTTGATAAATCCGATAATGGTCGCGTAGGCGAAGAACCTACACCAAATAGCGCTAACCCTCTGCAAATACCTCCGCCCCAACTTCGCCGGTCAACTCACGGTGAATATGCTCCTACCTCACAGAATTTAGGAGTTTCACACAACCCTTACAGCAATTATCGCAAAATCTATGAACCACCGAAAATTGTACCTCCTTCGAATTATTATTCCAAAATGGGTTTAGGAACACAACCATCTTTAGACAACAAATTAATGGAGAAAATCAACTATATGATCCATATGCTTGAACAACAACAAAATGAAAAGACCAATAATATTACCGAAGAGTTCATTCTCTACACTCTTTTAGGCGTTTTTATCATTTTCATTGTTGATTCGTTTGCTCGTGCCGGTAAATACATTCGTTAATATGACTGCATATAGAGTTTACAATAATCATTTCATATTTCAATTTGGAATGATTATACTAAAATGAGACATTGCTTTTCTTCAATGGGTAATCTTGGACAAACTGCGTTATATAAGTAATAAGCTGCATCATTTACAAAAATGGCTGCATATTTCCATTTCCACCGCTCTAATAATATATGATTGTGTGCTAATTGATTGAAAACCACGAATTTGAATGAAATGGGTATATTTGTTTGAATATTGTGTAGTGCACCCAAAAAGGCAGCGAAAAAGGTGGAATTAGATTCTTGGACATTCCCTTGCATATTGTTGATACTTCCAATGCATTCTACTATATTTCCTTCTTCCACAGTATCATAACTGGTTCTCGTATTTCGAAAGAAGAAATAGGCGTATGGGTGCTTATGTTTTCGTAGAACATAGACGTATAGATGATTGTGTTTGATGAGATTGTCCAAGACGGCAATTTCAGGAAACGCACAAAAACGGAAAGTGGACTGTTTTGTTGATAGGGTTTCTTGGTGCACCATTCCGTATAGTAAATCGGATAATAAATCGGAGTTTTCTTGGACAATACGAGTAATATAAAAATAGTCAGGTAAGGGTGGGGGTTTTACTGGCTGTAGTCCAAACGTGTATAACGAATATTTTACAATAGGAACAATTCCTTCACACAAATGTATCTCTTTTTTGAACAATGATATGGGCACGTCAGGATTGTATATTCGCTGGAATCGTTCGTGAGATTGGATAATGTTGCGTGCAATATGTTTATCTTGAAAATCGCGATGTACGCATATATGGTCCCAAAAATAGGCATAATGTGTATGTATTTCGTCGTATTTGTCCCACATAAACAAACGTATTGCACGCGACGTCATACATCCAAGTTGGTCACGTTTGATTACGACTTCGGAATCAGTTGTTTTATTATCTTTCTCTTGGTAATTGGTTTCTTCGTAAAACGACACAAAGCTGGGATGAGATTGTCTAGTCAATTCAATATAAATGTCTGACGCATCCGTCAAAGTCAACATTTTATCAGAAGAAAGGTAATAACATTGGAGTAAATCGGCAATCTTGGACGACTCCTTTTCAGGAATGTCCAAGAAGGGTCGAACATGAACTTTTGTATCCACATACTTCGTTTTCGAGGGAAATCCGGATTGAATTACAAATGGTGTCCGAAGGAAATACCGCCAAAAATCGTAACTATGAAATACTGGTTGTAAATTCCAGAACGGATGACGCAGTTTGATATAAATAAATATAATCAAAAAAAGGCCTATAGTGGCCAATACTATATATAATTCCAGCATATCGGACTTATATATACATATGAAAAATGCAATGTGTTTATAACGCCATTATTGAGGACGTTCAAAAATGACCATAAATTGGTTGTCGTCCCCGGTGCATTGGGTCAATGATGCTTGTCCGTGGAGAATAAATCCGCATCGAGATGCGAGCTTTAATAACGTGTCCATACTTTCCATATACAATGTGCTTTCGTTTTGTCGTATATTTTTGGTAAGTTCATCTGTAAAGGTTTCCTTTAATTGGACCTGCTTCTTAGAAGACAAATCCTGGAAGTCATATTGTGCCTTGTATTTGAAATCAATAAAATCGATAATCGTATCAGTAATACGGGAGGATGCATATCTTTGTGGGTTGTCCAAGAGAGGGGGTTTTCCTCCTGGAATAATGGGGTCAAATTGTGACGGATCCACCAAATGAACTACTAAATATCCTCCCGGTTTCAGCCAAAAATAACAATTCTGAAAGAAATCGACTTTGTCTGCGAAATTATAAATAGTCATCCCTAAACACGTAATGTGCGTAAAAGTACCCGCGTCATATATCATCGGTTCTTGGACATCGCCACATTTCAATTGAGCTTTGGGACATTTTTCTTCCGTATGTTCAATCATTGCTGCAGATTTATCTACACCGTGCACTTGGAATCCACGATCAACCAACTGTTTGGCTAAATGACCGGTTCCTACACCAATGTCCAAGAAAACACTATTATTTACGGAAGGTTGCGTCATTTCGATGATTTTATCGGTTTCAAATGTACATCGCTTACCTGGAAGCATTAATTGATCATAAATTTCGACATAAAATTTGTCGTATGCATCATTTCCTGTCTTCAATACATAATGTTCGTCTTGTTTAAAGCCCTCGTAATATGCAGATAGATCGTGTTTTTTAAACCAGAGCATTATCGCCGCGGCTATTCCTAAAAGTATTAATGCTTGAAACCAATATTTATCTGGATGTGAAGAGAAGAACATCGATGATTATAAATATTTTGGTATATATACTAACAAAATATTAGACAATGTCCAAGAAGACACAAAGACACCGCATAATTACTGAAAATTAGGTGTTCTTAATTGTGTTCGTGTATTATTGTGAAATCTGTCCATACCTACGTGAGGTGCAGTCGACACATTCGGATGAACGCTTTGATCAAACTGTTCGCGGCGGAATAGTTCGGGATGCGGTTGGACACTGGGTTTGGACGGAACATATACTTTGTACAAATCGCTGTCGGATGAGGGAACATACACACCTTGGTCGGCACCTTTTTGAAGAGCAGCGCCTTGATTACGCAAGTCACTCTCTGTTTGGACGTGATTTATGAATCCTGATACAGGACCTTTTTTCATTAATGGTGGAGTGAAATTCGTAGTAATCGAATAATTGTAATTCGGCTCAATGGGAGTAGTTGACGGCATGCGCGAATCCAACATGGGAAAAAGGGCATACTTGGTAGTTACGGGACGAGGTGAAAAATTAGGAGCCAATGTCTTGTCGGGAACATCACGTTCTAAAATACGTGCATTCAATTCGTCTACACGTTCATTTTGACCATAAGATAAATAGTTGGGCAAATGAGGAATTGTGTTATTTTCGTCGTTTAAATCCATAAAATTGATTTTTTCTATATAGTATATCTAAACAAAATACATAAAACCACTACGTGTTTATTCGTAAATCAATTATATTCGTCTAAATGGTCAAACTGTGCGATACACCTTATCCTGAACCTTCCCAATGGGATGCCCACTTTGGGAATTATCCATATCCATTGAGTGATTTTCAGAAATACGCGATTGAAGGTATAGTTGAAGGACATCACGTTCTAGTAACTGCACACACTGGATCGGGAAAAACTCTTCCTGCAGAATTCGCGATTGAGCATTTTGTAAAACAGGGAAAAAAGGTGATTTATACGAGTCCGATTAAAGCCCTTTCAAATCAAAAATTCTCCGAGTTTTCGCGCAAATATCCGCATATTTCCTTTGGTTTATTGACCGGAGACATCAAAACCAATCCGGAAGCTGATGTGTTAATCATGACTACGGAGATTTTGATGAATACCTTGTTTCTACAAACTCACGGAGATCAATCGGAAAATGTGGAACTTCAGTTCAATATCGATATTGAAAACGAACTTGCGTGTGTTGTGTTTGATGAAGTGCATTACATAAATGATGCAGACCGCGGACAAACGTGGGAGAAAACGATTTTGATGCTTCCGCCGCAAATCCAAATGGTCATGTTGTCTGCGACTATTGATAATCCGCAACGGTTTGCTAAATGGGCCCAGCGAGGCTCCATCGAAAAAGAGGTATATTTGGCTTCTACGGAAAAGCGTGTCGTCCCATTGAGCCATTATGGATATTTGACTATTAACGAAGGATCGATTAAATTGGTCAAAGACAAAGAGCTGGAAAAGGAAATACGCGGGGCGGTTCATAATTTAATTCCATTACAAGATGACCGAGGAAAATTTAACGAAAATGGATACAAAACATTGGCTAAAATGTCGAAGGTGTTCCAAGATCGCTCTATTTTCCCAAAACGAAAGCACGTCCTCAATAATTTGGCTATGTTCTTGCGAGATCGTGAAATGCTCCCTGCAATTGGTTTTGTATTTTCACGCAAATTGGTAGAAGCATGTGCGGCAGATATAACTGTCCCTCTATTGGAAGACGACAGCAAAGTTGGATATACTGTGCGCAAGGAATGTGAACAAATTGTGAGAAAACTTCCAAATTATCGCGAATATTTGGAGTTGCCGGAATACAATCAATTGGTTTCACTCTTGGAAAAAGGAGTGGGAATTCATCACTCTGGAATGGTTCCGGTTTTACGTGAAATTGTCGAAATAATGATTTCCAAGAAATATATCAAGTTGCTCTTTGCTACAGAATCGTTTGCAATTGGATTGGATTGTCCAATTAAAACGGCGGTTTTCACGGGTATTATGAAATTCGATGGATCTAGTGAGCGCATATTGATGTCGCACGAATACACACAAATGGCTGGTCGTGCTGGACGACGAGGTATTGATAAAATAGGACACGTAGTCCATTGTAATAATTTGTTCAAAGTTCCTTCTATGGAAGACTACAAGACAATGTTGGGTGGAAAACCGCAACAATTGGTGTCGAAATTTCGTATATCATATGGTTTGGTTCTCAACTTGTTGAAAAATGGGAAAACGAAAATGGCGGATTTTGTGAAATTTACGGAAAATAGTATGGTCCACGAAGAAATCCAAACGTCTATTTCAGGGCAAAATGTAGTCATTGATAGAAAACGATTGGAAATCGAGGAAGCTACTAAATCACTCCACCAATTGAATACACCTTACGATATATGTCTCGAATTTGCGAAATTAGAGGCCGATTTGCAATATGCATCCAACAAGAAACGGAAGCAAATTGACCGTGAAATAAAGTCGATACTCGCGCAAAATCCCAAAATAAAATTGGATATTGCTGTAGTAAACGCAGTGGAAAAAATGAAAAACGACCTTCTCTATGAAGAGGATAATATCGACTATTTGCACCATTACATTGAAGAAAATGTGGAAAAGGTATGTGACGTGTTGATTACGCGTGGATTTGTAGAAAAATACCCAAATGAAGAACACCACGAATATAATTTAACAGATAAGGGCCGCGCAGCGGCGGGAATGGCCGAAATTCATTCATTAGTTGCAGCACAAATGTTATACAACGAACATTGGTTTCAGGAGTTGTCTGTGGAACAATTAATTGGATATTTGGCGTGTTTTACAGATGTGAATGTCGCAAAAGATCAACAGCATCATTCGCCACATACCAAGGATCGTATTCTGTTCCAATGTATTACGAATTTGGAAAGCACATTCCAGGAATATGACCAAATGGAGTTGGAGCGCAAAATGTATACAGGACACGATTATCAGGAACCGATTTGTTATGATATGCCCGATTTGGCTTCAGGGTGGTGTTATTGTGAAGATGAGATAGATTGTAAGCGCTTCATTCAAAACGACGTGGCTATTTTGGGTATATCAGTCGGTGATTTCACCAAAGCACTTTTGAAAATATCGACTATAGCACGAGAACTATCCATTGTTGCGGAATTGGCGTGTGAAACGGCCTTTCAGCACAAATTGTCCCAAGTTGATAGTAAAATATTGAAATATGTAACCACTGCGCAGAGTTTGTACGTGTAGCCAACGCGTATATAGTTGTATTCTATTGTATCCACAAAATTGATTTGTGTTTGTATATAAGTATATTGAATAACAAACAGTTATTAAATTGAGTATGGGGTCTGTTATGAATAACAATCCTTTTGTAATGGACGAAATGTGGAATTCAGATGAGGAAGGGGGGGAATGTTATGATGAAATAATGGAAGAAGAAGAATTCAAGTATGATGAGCGTCAATATGGGAAGTATTATATTGGTCTTCCCTTTTACGACAACGTATTTGAAGAATTATTATTGGCGTCTTCTGTGCGCAGAGATACATTCTTTTCCAATTCTATTGAAAATGTAACACACTATTTGAAGAACTATAGTGTGGTACGAACTGAACAGCGGAATATTCCAGAAATAATGCAATTGTATATTGATCCAACAACCGAGGCATATAACGTGGTATTGAAGACACATTGGCTCCGTTTGGTCCAACGCACCTGGAAAAATGTAATGCGAAAACGCAAGGCGTGTTTACAAGAGTGGTCAAACCCGACGTTTTTAAAACAACGCGAGGTCCAATGTATAAATACGCAAACTTTACCTGGTTTACGAGGTATGATGGCGACTTATTTAAAAGTCAATAAATAAAAAAATTGGTTCAAATCTGCGAGAATTTCATCGCGAATATTCAGTAGATCCATATCTTTCTTCGCATTCAAACACTGGTTCAAATCTTGTAAGAATTCGCGATAGTAAAGCATTTTGGACTTGAACTCTTTTTTTCGGTTGTATTGCACAACAGACAAAGTATCATTCCATTTTTGAATGCGCGAACCGTCCTTTCCTAAATATACTTCGACAAATTTGTCTATGTGTTCATTAAGACGTGCATATAATTCATCAGTTGCGACGTGTTCTGGATGTGAATGTGTCTTCCAATGATAGAGCTTGACTATATTGAGCATTTCCAGTAAAACACGTACAATATGGGTTTTTTGATTGGATCTACATTTCGCAGTTTTGCGGTTCGTCTTATTCGTTTTGTTTGTTTTACGTTGATATTTGGTCTTGGGCATTTATAATATAGTTCTATATATATATGGGTAGGGAGTCAGATTACGATCAATAAATAACGATAGAAAAAAAGATGAATGCATTACAGTAAGAATATGTATTAACCCTTACTAATCTTTACACTAAAAACAACAACAGCAAATATTGCAGCGATAAATCTGTTCTGCATATTTATAGTGAATTTGCGAAGACATATCATAAAACTCCAATTCAAATACAATGCCGTGATCCAAAATTCCCATTGTATGAATACCCTGATTGGACGTCCATTGATATACTTGTTGAATACAATATATTTTACTCTTGTCTGATTGTAATACATCTCCGAAATATTTGATTTTATATATTTCGTCACCAACTGAAAACGGCATTATAATTCTATATTTCTATATAGAGTGATAAAATTGATGGTTTTATCATATTTACTTACATTTGCAATACAATCAAGATGGAAAAATCACCGACCTTCGTTTTAACGCGCTATTTATATGTAAAAGATGATGTATTAGCATCTTTATGCACGTCTATTTTAGACAAGGATGTAGAACAAGCTGCCTTTTGGACGTGTGAGTTATATTATTCTGGGTTTGAAACAATTGTTGTGGAATATTTACACACTTTATATCAACAATTCTTTAAATCAAACAATCCACGTTTGGAACCTTTTATACAAAAAATGAAGGCGCGGATAGGAGAAGGTGCACATATAGCAGTTACAATTGCGCATAATTTAGCGGTAAAACCGCGAAAATTCACAGTTCACGATTTTGCAATACACAATATAGATCCGGAAATTCTACAAGGTGCATATGAAAAGGAAACACGCATATTGGTTCATATACCTCAAGAAGCAATGGAAAAATATAAAACGCGGGATATGGGAGCTACACGAAATTGGAAGTTTCTCGAACAAGTTTGTTTGTATGAAACGCGTAAAGATATGATGAATATTTTCGGAGGTGGTCATCGCAATTTGGACACGAAATATATGTGTGAAATGCATCGTATGGATAAACATTGGGTCTATTGTGCTACATTCTCGCCGATTTGGATGAAGCGTGTCCAAGAACACAATGGAACAATTGATGACGAAACCAAAACCGTAATTTTCGAAGACGATGACGACTTGGAAAATTTCTTTGAGTTGTATGGTTATGAACCAGATGAACAATCGGTGCAAATACAACGCCGATTAATGCACGTAACCAAATACAAACAACTTACAATGGGGGGGTTTTGTAGACATTATGATACAAAATCAGTGAAAAGTGTGCGAAAATCGAAAGAATGTGTAACACATCAATCAAATATTATACACAATAAAAGTGGTCAATCCGAACAACACGCCACCCCATAAACTATCCATTACAGCCAACTTCCAATCCCACTTTTTGAAAAGCGCGTAATTTGTGCTGTCGAATACACCGTAAATCAAACCACCCAGTAATATGGCTTCAACTACAGGCCTATGTCTTGATAATATAAAATAATTTAGTCCAAAAATGAGTAATAAATAACATATAATGGCGGGCACCATTTTTACTTGCATAACAACACGTTGAATCTGAACGATTTGTGTAGCAAACGCACCTTTATTAAAATTTAAGTATACGAAATCCAAGGCAAGCAATATTGCCGCAGACAAGAAAAAACGATGTAATTGTTTCATATAGTATATTGGAATACATTATTCAACTCATTAGATGTCTTTCACATTAACTTCGGCATTATCCGTTTTTTGTTCTGATACAAGTGTGCTTTCAAGTTCATCCAGAATCGATGTTGAGAATACAGTTTCCACATCAGCTACATTTTGCGGTTCACTTACTTCCTGAGGCTCTTTTTCTACATTTTCGATAGTAGTTTCCATATGTGTATTCGTGTCGACAATAGTTGCTTCCGCTTCTTTGTTTTTTTGAACTCGATCAGATGGTATTTTGGTTATTTTTTTGGTAATGTTTTGTTGCTGTAACCAATATAACCACAAGTCCGGTGCATTTGAGATACAGTTCATGATGGTATTATATGAAACACTGCATACAAAAGTATTGGGAATGCCTAAATACATTATAGAATACCACCAATATGGTGGAATATACAATACGTAACCTTCTTGGACTTCGAATTCTAGAAACTTGGTTTTCTCAAAATCGTTTGAATATTGTTCACTTGGATGTGTTGGGTGAACGGGTGACCTGAATTCATAATTTTCATAGTCTTTTACTGGATGAAGATACTTGGAACTCTTCCATGGAGTCATTTTGACCCGAATTTTGCCGGATGTTACACATATGAATTGACGATAGTTCGTATGATAACGCAACGGTGTTACTGCATTTGGAGAAGCAAACCATAGATCGTATTTTGTATGAACATTGAAAACTGGTTTTAAGAAATCGTCCATAGATCGAATCGTGCGGAGTAATCCCGACTCGTCTAAAAAGTCATCATTGTTCTCTGAAAAGAAGTGTGCGGCATTGTCGTTTTCCAATAGTTTGATGGAGTTGTGTAAAGAAAGAGCAACAGCGTCGATTTGGCTATGTTCTGCGCGGTTTTCTGTATAATAATCGTGTGCATCCTTAATACGAACGTCATACGAACCATATTTTGCAATAGATTGTGGTGTAATATCAGTAAACAATTTGGGATGAATATTTTGGAATTGAAACAGAACTGGTTGTCTAATTTCGCACACTTCTTGTAAATGGGTATTATTGGAAAAGTCCATTTCATAAATATCTAGATCTTCACTGATTTTAAACTGGTTCATAATGTAAATATAGAGGAAGAGAATTGTAATAAAAATGCATAAAGTTCCTAAAAAATCCATAATCAATACAAATATATATTGTTTGGATTGATTTTTCATAACACATAAACGCAACACCCATATATCCGCGATTATTTCAGTAAATAATTAAATAGACAATTAATGTAAATGGGTATACTAGTATTTGATACAGCGGGCGGATTATGTAATCAGTTTTATGACGTGCTATGCGGTGTAAATTTTGCAATACAATATAAACTACCATTTACATTTAGGTATTGTATGACACGGTCAATAAATATGAAACAAGCCAAGAAGTTGGAAATGCACGAACTATTTGATATGAAATATTTCAAAACATTACCACATTACATTGAATATGAAACAATTAAATCTGATATGCATTTAGAAAACACATATAATATTAGGGGGCGACCATGTCACGTTTTATTAAATGGAAACAAGAATATACATAAACAAATAACTGATATACAGAAAAAATACATCGTCTTATCTTTTTTTCATACAATTCATAAATTTCAAAATATAACACTTATGTTATATAAAAAACTCTTACCTGCTCCTGCTATTATGCAGAAATATAAGGAAATTAAAAAGTTAATTGGATTACAAGATGGAAAATATAATTATGTTCATTATCGATATGAACCGGATTTTATAAATCACTTTCAAATAAAGAACCCATTGACTCTTTGTAATGTATTAAATAAATCCAAATTCGAAGACACAACGTGTAAAACATATATAGCTTGTTCAAATACTGGTTCACAATTAAAAGGGTGTAGTCAAACTGTTTTGGATAATATTTTATATAAACCAGAAGACTGTTTGGGTGAATTGGGATACGAAGAATGCGCATTCATCGACTTTATGATTGGTAAGTATAGCAAAGAAGTATATGGAAACAGGCGATCTTCTTTTTCTGGTGTTCTTAATGCAATGCACCAAACAACCAATTATTATTGTTAGTTAATGATACAATATTGTTATTATATTGTATTATTAATCGTCTATTTTAGGAGCTAAATAAAAAACAAACTTCGCGTCATCTTCTCCCAATGAATATACGAGACGGATTGGATAATTTTCACTCATACACAATTCAACCGTTTTTGCTAATTTGCTATACGCACAAATGTTGTGTAAATAAGACAAACTAAAGGATAGGTTTAATTCTCGGTCTTCTTCAATTGCGAAAGAAAGAACATCATCGATGGGTATTTCCACCATCATCTTTCCAGTATCTTGACTTTCTGAACAAAGCTGGATTTTCTCTTCCGAACATTCCACATTCATTGTATCGCCGAACATTTTCAATTGATCAATTAATGTCGCAAATGTGCTCGATGGAATGGTGAATTCAGCCTGATATTCCATTTCTGGAATATTCAGTGTTTCTGAATCAATATCCATTAGCGGGATTTGAAAATGTCTATTAAAAATTTCTGTATTATCACTCGTCATATCTATTTGCAGTGTATCATCACCTTCGTCTAATAATTGAATACGTATTTGATGCAATTTATCGCGTGCGTGCAGAACTTTGAATAAGTTTCCCGAATGAATACCAATTGTAATCGCCTCTTCGACATCAATATTATATACGTCGAACCAAGAACTGGGTAAATAGATTTCAAATATAGAAACGTGGGAATTATCCATCGCCTGGATAAACATTTTTTCTCTATTAAATGATACATTAATGTGCTCGGTGAATAGTTTAATATGTTGAAATAATCCGGTGAATATATCAGCCTTTTGTGATTGATGTAATTGTAAATCCATAGTATTATTCATAGAAAACCAATACTATCTTTATGTGTTTTGTTGTAGAGGTTATTTCTTCTCTAAAACCAATTTTCCTCGCGCACTATCATCAACAAAATGGGCAAACATCTTGTGTAACACGGGAATAATAGATGGATAATTATATAAATGAATAAATTGTAATTGACTTTGAAATTGTGAATCTTTATGTAAACACGTATTACAATACAGTTCTATTAATTCTTTGTATCGTTGTGCAGCGGTAATTGTAAATGATTGCATATTTATATGTAATGAAAATACCTGGTATTTTGCAATACATTGATTCGCCAAATTTATCGAGTAATCTGTGACATGATGATAAATCTCCGGACAAACAAATGTCTTCAATTTAGGATAATCGATAAATATTACATTTTTGTTCGGTAAAATATAGATACAACTACTAAATAAAACCTTTAAATCCATATTTTGAACAACGCTATTCGCACAGTCTAATTTCTGACTATTTTTGAAGATTTTATTTTTAGATGTTTCACTATAATACTTCGCCTGTAAGTTCGCAATTTGTTCTTGAATGTTATTATTAGATTGCATGATACTATATATTTCATATAGTATAAGTTTAAATCATTTTTACGAATAGTGCATACACCCTAATATACATAATTTGTTTCGTGCAGAGATTTACCGGTATTTTCTTCATCTATATATTTACCAATCGCCGCAAGACCATTTGCATTCGCACGATGTAACAACATATTTTGTGCTGCACTCACATTAGCATCATCACCCTTCCATATATCCAAAACACTTGCTTGCAATGCTCTTCCATACGAAAATGTTAAATACCAAGGACGAATACCCGAAGCTTTGTTAATCTCATTCAATGCAATACTCGCTTCAATTTCCGACATTCCACCTGATAAAAATACGACACCAGGCATACTTACAGGCACTGTTTGCTGAAGTGCGTTCACTGTAAGTTCGCCTAATTTAGTACAATTTAAAGTTTCACCAGATGATACGCCCGGACGTATCATATTTGGCTTTAGTAATGTGCATTCAATATCTACGTTATGTCGGGTTAATTCACGATAGACATTACTTAATACATTGATTGCGATCTCGTGAGATTGTTCCATGGTATGAGTTCCATCCATAAGTATTTCTGGCTCTACAATCGGGACTAAACCATTATTTTGACTAATAGATGCGTACCTAGCCAAAGTAACTGCATTTTCGTGTATTGATAGATCGGATGGGAGATTTTTATCCATATCAATTTTCAATACTGCACGCCATTTTGCAAAACGTGCCCCTGCGTCGTAATATTGCTTGCATCGAATATCTAAATCATCTAGTCCTTGTGTTACTGTCTCGTCGCAAGTTCCATATAGTGGTTTTACACCCTTATCGACTTTAATCCCAACCATAATATCATTGTCCAATAGAGGTTGGATTAATCGTTGTCCGTCTGAACCGACATCGAATAGCGTTTCTTCAAAGGTAATAACACCACTGACGTGTTTATTTAGGCCGTGTGTTGTGAATAACAAATTACGATAAGCATACCGATTTTCGTGCGTATTTTCAAGTTGTATAGAACTGAATCGCTTACCGATCGTCCCGGAACTTTCATCTGCAGCTAAAATGCCCTTGCCTGGAGAACATATCTTAGCAATCGTTTCCAATTGCTCCTTCTTATCCATTTGAATAATAATAGATATAGATTATTATTATTTATATTGTTTATGCTTGTGCTTCTGCACTTATCTCTTCATCGTTCCAGGTTGCTTGGACAACCTTTTTCTGACGTTGTTTTTTGGATTTTTTAGAAGAAACCTCTTGTGTTTCCTCCACTTGTGCCTCCTGTGTTTCCTCCACTTGTGCCTCCTGTGTTTCCTCCACTTGTGCCTCTTGCGTTTCCTCCTGTGATTCCTCCACTTGTGCCTCTTGTGTTTCCTCGACTTGTGCCTCTTGTGTTTCCTCGACTTGTGCCTCTTGTGATTCCTCCACTTGTGCCTCTTGTGTAGAAGCCATCATATTTTCAAGATCTTTACGTAAATGCAATGTATCGTCGATGCCTGTTATACGGAGACTATTTGTGTTTTCAGACTCAACCTCGGATAATATTTGAACACGTTCTTCAATTAATGCCTTATTCACGTCCAATGTATATGATTGAAGTTTCATCACAATGTGCTTTAGGTTTACAATTTCTTCCGCTAATATTTCATATCGATGATTAAACTCAGTAAAATGTTCAACCATCATATTTTGAACAAATATAGCAATTTCATCCATATTTACTGATGCAGCATCAGTATTAGTAGGTGATTTTGCATCTGTGTTCGGGACCTTTTTCATTTGCTTCATCACATAATCTTCCAAATTCAACAAACGTCTGTCGAATACTCCAATAACTTGTTGAAGAGACATTGGTTTTGGTGTCTCAGATGCAACCGAAGTTGATGCAGAAGTGCTTCCTTGTGTCGCATTTGATTGAAACATTGGTGATGACGTAATATTACCAGCACGACGACGTTTTGCTGCGCTAATCGAATTGCTCATAACAGATCAAGTATATACTAGTATTTCAAAAGTTGAACTCTATTTTAACGCATATATGTAAATTATAAAAAGTTGATATTTTAGACATAGTGAATACTGAATATTGTAAATGCCTAAATATTTATAAATCGAAAACATAAGTTTACAACAGTGGAAATGATAAATTTCTAATACAAATTATATACAAAGATAAACATGGATATTTTACAAGAAGCACGTGACATACATAAGAAATCATTCTTATCCCATGTATTTTCTACTACAGAAGAAGGAAAAGCAGAAGTATTAAATGTGGTTCAATACGCTACTTTAGGCGTTATTCCCATTGTGATTTTAAACAAATTGGTCCAGCGTTTCATACCAGAAGCTGATAGTGAAAATTCAACACTTGAGTTAGTGGTAGAGATATTTTTACAATTATTGGTAATGTTTTGCGGTGTAATTGTGGTTCATCGCATTATTACTTATTTTCCAACATATAGCGGTTTCAAATACGAAAACTTGACTTTAACTAACGTAATTTTGACCTTTCTAATTGTTGTATTAAGTATTCAAACTAAATTGGGTATAAAGGTAAATATTTTAGCAGATCGTGCCTATGAGTTATGGAATGGTCCTCAAGAAGATGTGAAAGCGAACAAACAATCGCAAAATAACCACGTTGTGAGCCAGGCAGATTATTACGATATGAGTGCAATGAATAATACGGATGCATTTCCTCCTACACCAGTAGTTACACAAAAACCATCTTCCGGAAATAATTATTCACAGATGAGTGGTTCCACTACTTCTGTAAATGACTTACCTATGAGCGGTCCACAAGCAGCCAATGGTGTTTTAGGAGGATCATTTGGTTCATTTTTCTAATAGATTGGGTCAAATAAAAATAGAAAAACATTTGTATATATTAGCGTATTTATAAACAAATGTTATTTAGAAAACCGTCATCTCGATCTAAACAGAGAAATTCACAGTTTACGATGGTAAACAGTAATATTAGCGGTATTGTCGAACAAGATATAAATAATAATGTTTTAGTAGAATCGGGGACAAATTCGTTAGAATCTATGAAAAGGTCAAGAGAATGTTCACTATCAACAATGAAACCCGATACAAATATACTTATTAATACATCAAACCATGAAGTAATGGAATGTTTGGTTGAACATAATTCGGAAAATTCAAACGGGAGAATGCAATTTACAAAAAAAACACTTCCTTCGAATGATGATAATACAACCGAATCTATTTATAATAATAAATTTGAAATAGGGCCATTGTATTCGATTGAACTCACCAAAATGTCAGATCGTGAAAGTAATTATATAAAACGGTTAAGAACGGAAGCAAATAATCCGTCAGTAACTATTATTCAAAATTACATATACAACACGACAACTGCAATTGATATAGTAGGTAATACTGACGAATGTTCTTCATCGATCACAAAACCAATTGTTCCATTACAGTGTTATACGTGTTGGCATAATAACAACTTACCAACATTGATGCAAAAAAACTATGAATCGTTGAAAAAGCAAAACCCATTATTGCAATTCCATTTATATGATGAAAATATGTGTCTAGAATTCATTGAAAAACATTTCGATAAAGATGTATTAGATGCATACAACAAACTGATTCCATCTTCTTATAAATCAGATTTATGGAGGTATTGTATTTTATACAAATATGGTGGTATATATTTGGATATAAAATATTGTACAATAAACAATTTTTCGTTGGAGGAGTTGTGCTATAAAGAACAGTTCGTGTTGGATAGTTCAAACTATTGGGAAAATAATCAATATGGATTATACACTGCGTTCATTATAACAAAACCAGAAAATCATATATTACTCACCTGTATCCGTGAAATCGTGCAAAACACAAAGGACGAGGTTTATGGATGGAATGCTCTATATACAACTGGACCTGGATTACTTGGGAAAAAATATTTCAACAATGATCTTTGTACACATATTAATAAACATATAGACATTCAATTGTTTTACGTAAAAAATGTTATTATTTATAAAAATAAACCTATTTTGAAAGTATACAATGAATACCGTAAGGAACAATTCTATTATCAACACAATTTACATTATAGCAGCTTATGGGATCAAAATGCGATTTACAAAAAAAAGATTCATCCTATTGTTGAACGTAGCACAATAATGCGAAAATCAGCTTTACCGAGTATAGCTCTTATAATCCACGTTGGTAATATGGAAATCTTGAAAGAAATGCTCACTACTATAAAGAATGTAACTTCTTTGCAATATAAACGTTATAATCTTGATATATACTTTAATGTAATTGATAGTATAAATCAAAAGGATATTCAATTTTTACAGCATAATTATCCAAACGCGACCATCATCCAATCCGAAAATTATGGTTTTGATATAGGGAGTTTTTTTCACATTTTAGATAATATAAAAACGCGCGGACTTCATTATGATTATATATTGAAGTTGCATACCAAGACAGAGAAAAAATTGCGAGAGAACTTAATGAATTCAATTATTGGTTCGTCAAATACAATTCAACATTGTATTCAATTATTTGAATCGAATTCGAATATTGGATGTATAGGCGCGAAGAATGCAGCGTGTATTGATAATAACGTCGATTTCGAACGAAACGCGAACCATTTACATTTATTATTAGACCGATTTTTTCCAGATAAAAATCATACATTAACGAAGGAAGCCTATGTATCGGGCACTATGTTCTGGATGCGGTTTAATATATTACAATCGGTTTTCATGAATACACACTTGGGAAATATATACAACTCCTTCAACAATAGCCGAAGTTTTGATTGGAATTGGTATTTTTTCGCAAATAGATATAATTTTAAGTGTTTGCCTTATAATAAGGAAAAACTATACGAACATTATTACTATAATGGTAAAAACAACCAGTATTCTGGAAATCTATTTCATTGCATTGAACATTCAAGTAAAAGTGTGGTGCTGCGCGATGCGATGATTGAACACGCATATGAGCGTTTTTTCTCTTATATGTTGATTCAACTGGATTATAAATTATGTTTTCTATGAAGGGTGAGGTTTATTTGTTTGCTGGTCAATTTGACCAAGTAATTCCATTTGTTTGATTGACCTCTCTAAAGCCTTCTTTTTATCGAGTCCACGGAATAAATATTCCGTCTTGGGTGCTTCCTCATTTTTTTTGATTTGTTTGTATATTTGGTTGATCTGAGAGCATACATTTTGCAATATTTCACGATTCGGTAAAATTTCCGTATTCATGGACACATTTTCGGTCAAAAGACTGATTGCGTAATAAAGTAAATAACGCCGTTTTTTACAAGCAGCTGTCGTATATTTAATGCAAAATAAACGTAACAATGCATCATGTGTTTTTATAATTAGAGAATTGTTTTGTTTTTGTGATTGCAATAATATGGCGTCCCATATTAACCAAATAACATCGCATTGGTATTTATTTTCAACTGGATGCTGAGAACGACGAACACAACGAATGTGCTCTTTGCGTTTTTTACAAATGGCTTCAAACTCAATGACCCATTCCAACCAATAGCACGCAGACATCATGTTTTTCACGGGTGGTGTTAAACAATAGGCGAGTTCATTTACAGCGATGAATAATTCCTTGGGATCTTTGGGTTGGAAAATCTCTTGGGCAAATTCCACGGAATCTGCTTTTAAACGTTCGGTCAATTGGGTTATATCAAATTCTTCATCACGGTTTATTTTCACAGGTTCAATGCTTGGTTTTTTTACAGAGGAAGATATTGTGCATATGATTTCGGCAAACAACTTACGTATTTGCAAGTCATTTCGCACGTCTAATTCACTTACATAATGCCCTTTACCCATTATATTGCGAAATACATTGTATCTCATTTCCAAATAGATTGCGATCTTCGGATTGCCTAAATGTATATGTTTTGCTGTATATTGCAATATTATTTCCCAAGCATCGCTAAAATGTCCTGCACATATTAATTCGGCACACCAATAACACGCAGGCTCGATTTTACCTTTTTTCATAGCGTCGATAAACTCTGTTTTCACATCTGTCTTTTTGTATTTGGAAAATGATATTCCTCGAAATTCATTGGGTAATCGAATATCATTAATTTCATAAGTGTCTTCTATGTGCAGAATATCTGGTTTTGACTCTTCCTTTTTCGTGGGAATAATTGGGTCGATTATATTTGGATTATATTGAATGTGATAATTGGTAAGTGGTGGGTCCATGAATTGCTCAATTATATTTATATGGTAAGCACATAAATATATCGTAATAATAATGTATAGTAAAAACAATATGGCTTCGTGGGTTCAATGTATGTATAAAGTCGTTGAACACGATGGACATACTGATTTTGGCCCTGAACATTGGAAACGAGCATATGAAAATTTGAACCATTATAAACATCCAGCTGAATATATTAATATGCATCAGTTGCTTGGACAATATGAAAAATATGTGAAATTACGACAAAGATGTCGAGATATAACCTTTTTTGTGAAACTGAAATATAATTTGTTACAACAAACACTGAATGGTCCATTTAATACACCACATAACATAGATACACTCATTTCACTGTTTGGGAAATCACAACGCACGTATCTTAGTTTTGCAAGATTTGCACAATTATGGAAGGTAAAGCATTCGCAATTGCGTATTGAGATTGATTTATGTTTAAATCCTATTATGGAAACAGATGCAAATACTACTACAATTTATCAATGCGGTTCGCGATACAAGTTCAAAATTTCGGATTTGATGAATGTGTGTAATACAGCTCTTCTCAATTCGAACACTTTCTTTTCAGAACCATTGGTTCCCAAAAATCCTTATACAAATTTGGATTTTACTTACCCTATTCTATATAAAATCTATAATCTTGTTCGACACTCCAACTATCGAATGCCCCTTTTGTTGCACTTATTTTATGTATCAGACTTTGATATAGAATCATTTTTACAGAAGAATGAGGCTGTTATTCGATATGAATATATTATAGATTATACAAAACACGGTGAAGACAACGAGTTAGCAAAATGGGTTCCGGATATGTTGGTTGATACAAATATGCATAAAACTATTGTTATACATAAAGAATTTCCGAAATCCGTGCTGATTCAAGCAATGCGCCCATTTTTAAAAGAATATTTCATTTCGCAATATTCATTGTATAAAACAAGTGAAAAACGTCGCACGTTCTCTGTTTTGAAATACAAGTTGAAAAAATTCAAAGAACTGAGACATTGTTTTGGTCGTCAAATGCTGGTACATATTAAAAATAGTCGCAAGTTCAAACGTGCATATTATACTGACTTTGTATCTTACCACCAAATTTCAATGGATGATTTTGACGAAGTCAGTAGTGATAGTGATAGTGATGATGAAAGTGATAGTGAAGAGATTGGTATGACTGATGAGACCAATCCATATATGCAATCAACCAGCAGAATACAGTCGCTGTTAGAATCATTGTCTATGAGTATGATTAATGCAACTTATCGAAACGATACATCATCAACCTCAGAAAACAGTGATATTGATGAAAATGGTGATATTGATGAAAACGGTGATATTGATGAAAACAGTGATATTGATGAAAACAGTGATATTGATGAAAACAGTGATATTAATGAAAACAGTGATATTAATGAAAACAGTGATATTGATGAAAATGGTGATATTGATGAAAATGGTGATAATATGTGTCTCTTATTTTCGGAAAACAGTGATATTGATGAGTGATATTTTTGGTATATATTATTGTGAGTTCATACAGTATATGGATACTGAATTTACATCAAACAAAGCCCCTCACACATTTTTAAAAAAAGGAGAGGGAAAAAGAATTTCGAATAAGAATGCGAAAAAAGAACCCTTTCCTTTTTTGAAAAAGGGCTGTGGAAAACTAGCCTCTGATTATCACGGTGAAACTGAATTTGCAAAAAACCGCAAAGAACAGGTTATTCGCGAGCAACTTGAGCGCGAAATGGGTTACGGTAAAAAACCCATTGACTAAATTCAATAAAAATAATATTGTGTTACGCATTTGAACATTTAAAACGCCTCCTGCACAATTAGCATATAATACAATATTCATATTTATATTCGTATAAGATGATTTTGATAACTATCAGTAGATAGTCATTAAATTAGAGCTTATTTTTGTCCTTTGTACACTTGAAATGAGCATTTCTAGAATATCCTTTCTCACACTTATTGTTACACCGATTCGTCCTAGGATTCATTTCCTTACCACTTACACACAATTTTTTCACATGTTTATTTTGAGACTTCTTTTGAGTTTTATTTCGCTTACATTTGAAATGAGTATTTCTAGAATACATTTCTTTACAATTATTATTACAACGATTTGTTCTAGGATTCAATTCCTTTCCACTTGCGCAAACCCTTTTATGGGTTGTCTTTTTTAAATTTTTGTCATATACAATTTTAACTGGATCACTTTGCCGACTAATTATGCTCACTAGGTTCTGTTTCTTTTTTTGAGTTTTATTTCGTCTACATTTGAATTCAGTATTTCTTGAATAACCATCTTTACATTTAGTTATACAACGTTTGGTTTTTGGGTTGCGTTCTTTTCCAATAGGACATTCAAGAATAATTTCTTTTAGTATTGTCTTTATATTTTTTGGAAGCTCTTTTATTTGTTTTTCTGTTTCCTCTTTTTCCGTACCATCTACCAAAAAGTGGTTTTCAAATCTCATATTGTATTTATCTAATAATCCATTACTTTTTAAAATGAATTCGTATTTATCCACAACTTCACTCGGTGATGGACGTTTGAACACATCAAAACTAGTCATGCTTAAAAATAATATTCTTAAGTCATTGAATAATTCTTGATCAATTAAGCTCTTGGTAGCTTTTAACATTGAAAATAAACTAAATCCTATTGCGTAATTATCAAACGTCTCAAAAGATTTATCTAAAAAATTTTTATAATCTTCATCACTATTTTTTAATTCCACCCCCATTCTATAAAAACTACCAATCTTTCTATCTATGAATTTTTCATTGCTTTCATTAATATCTCTCAAATCGTTTTTTATTATCTCAAAAGGTTGATTATATCCTTCTAATTTATTACCTAGATAATCAGCCTTGCCATTTTTTGACATGGAAGTAAGTTTTTTATAGACAATATAATTATATAACGAAATTTCTGGCGGAAATGACCAGTGAGTACTATATGGAGAACGCGATCCATCAGCGTCTTTAAACATTTTTTTTGTAGTCATCATTAAACCAAAGTCAATAAAGTTAACACGTCCAGTTTCTTCGTTATATACTATATTTTGCTGTTTTAAATCGTGGTGGACTATACCATTATCTATTAGTACTTTTGAACCATATATTATACGACTCATATCTAACCAAAAATTTTCTAATCTACGTCTATTAGCACTATTAATAGTTAATGGCGAATATTGTTGTTCTATTTGCCATAAGTCTTTACCACCATTTTTCAATAATAATAATTTGTATTTCTTTATGGCATCACTATTACCAATGAATTTTTTACATTTATCAATAGCAGCTAGGTTTTCTTCATTATCATCTGGAAAACACGAGTTTGGTTTCCCTAAATGGAAATTTTCCTTTTTATCTATTGATTGAATTAATCTAAACTCCTTTAGTTCGCTATTAGCGTGTTTCTTTGTTAATATCTTTGAAACCTTTCTTGGATCAGGGTTATATGGTTTATTTTTACATTTCAATGGTGGATTATGAACGCAACCATAACTACCCTCACCTACTCTCCTTGGATTGACCATAACTTATATTATAATATAATATAATAAAAAATTTTATTATATTTTTTATTCTTGCGATGATATATTATACAGGACACGATAATATATAACTAATCACAAATCAAACGAGGAACTACATTGATTGTCTGCAATTCTTGCGACATAAGCTTATACGAATATGGAACCTCCACTTTTGCAAAATCCGTTGAATTATCACACGTTTTGCAACTGTGAATGGTAAAGTTGTCTTTCAAGAAAGCCTTCTTTGAACCATCATTATAAGCTGCAATCATACCACACTTTTTACATACATGAACACTATATTTGTCGGACGCATCATACAATCGTTCTCTACAGAATCGAGATATGCCGTGAGACAACATAACATCGCGTTCCATTTCTCCTATACGGAACCCACCATCACGGCTTCTACCCTCTGCCGGTTGTCTTGTGAGATTTACCATTGGACCAATCGAACGACTATGTTGCTTATCGTTTACCATATGTTTCAGTCTTTGATAAAACACGGGCCCAATGAATATATTTGTCTCCATTTGTTCTCCAGTAAGACCATTGTATAAAACTTCGTTTCCATAACTCTCGTAACCGACCTTTTGCAATTCCGATGAAATGGTTTTAATGTCGAGGTCGCCAAAACTGGTTCCGTCACCAAACATTCCGAGCTCAAGTAATACCTTTCCGAGAAGTGTTTCCTTCAACTGTCCAATAGTCATTCTCGATGGAATTGCGTGAGGATTAATAATAATATCGGGACGCGTTCCGTCTTTACCGAAAGGCATATCGCATTCTGGAATAATATTACCAACGGTCCCCTTTTGTCCGTGCCTAGATGAGACCTTGTCTCCCAAAACTGGTTTTCGATGAGTTCGGATACGCACTTTTGCAAAATTATATCCATCGCCATTTCGACCCGTATAATTCTTATCAATATACGTCTCCTCGTTGGTTCGGAAGGTCTTACTTTGGTCTTCATACTTGATTGTTTTGGTGGGATCGTTGCGATTTTCTTTGATGGGCACAGTCTTCGCAATAATCACATCACGGTTTTCTACGAGTGTGTTTTCCGGGATAAATCCGTGAGCATTGAGCTTATCGTAATTCCCAAATTTTACACCTTTCGTTTTTGCCGCGTCAGGTTTGCACCGAATGATTTCATCACGAATAATATTCTTGTCTTCATCCTTCTCAGTATGATAAATTGTCGCAGAGAAGAGACCACGATCGATCGACCCTTTATTTACTAACACACTATCTTCCTGATTATAACCTGTATGCGACATAATCGCCACGTGAATTTGTGTTCCGGATGGAATTTGGTTCAATTTGATGAAATTCATCACGCGAGTATCCACCAGAGGGCGCGAAGGATACGTCAAAACATAGGCTGTCTTGTCCATACGATTTTGATAGTTGGTCGCATATACACCCATTGCTTGCTTACCCATTGCACACTGGTATGTGTTTCTTGGAGCCTGATTATGCTCAGGGTATGGGATACACGAAGCCAACACTCCGAAAATAGTGCTGGGGTGAATTTCACAATGAGAATAGGAAATTGTGCTTTGGTCTTTCAAATATACGTCACGTGCTTTCATTGCAATGGTTGAATAATTTTGCTCTTCTGGGTCAATATATTCAATTACAGATTCGTCAATATTACACGATGTGAGCAAGTCATTCCACGACAGCTCTTTCGCGTTTAGTTTTGCAATAATGTCTGAAGTAATAAGTGCTTTATTATCCCGAACACGCAATACGGGGCGAGTTAGTCTACCCCCGTCATTACAAATGCGAATTTCAAGTGTCTTGAAATCAAATACAACGGATGTGTAAATATTAATAATACCACGATATTTCTTGTTTTTCATATCTTGATAAAATTCGACAGGAGTGTTTGTTATGCCAACCCACGCACCATTCACAAACACCTTTGTTTTCCCGTGCAATTCAATTGGTTTAGCGTCATCAACCAATATAATTTCTCGACTTACGTAATCGCGCAAAGAAGAACTGTTTGTAGGAATCGTAAGATGCGCCATATAACTAATGTTTTTCACCACGCCAATTGATTGACCTTCCGGCGTTTCTGCTGGACAGAGAAATCCCCAGGTTGTATTGTGCAACTTACGGGGCGCAATTAATTCACCACTTTTTTCCAAAGGTGTATTGATACGACGCAAATGACTCAAACTAGCTACATACGTCAATCGACCAAGCACTTGTGCTACACCGACCTTACTACTATTCGATTGTTTAATACTGAAATCACCAGTAGACAGTGCACGGGAAATACCATTTTCAATAGTTGTCGATTTCATAATCTTGTAAATATTCGTCATATTAATAATATTCTCATAGTCCTCCGATGAACGCCACGAACCATTATTGATTTCACGAACAACTTGCTTTTGCATTTCCTTGACCAATTTGTTGAAGTAATTGCGAAATAAATTGTTAAGCAATGTTCCAGTCAATTCAATACGTTTATTTAAATACGAATCGCGATCATTTGGTGCAATCCATCCTAGACTTGTTTGTAACAACTTCTTCGCCATATAACCAATCATATATAGCTTTTGTGGCAAAGTAGTGCAATGTGGGAACAAATCATTTTGTAAAACCTCTGATGCAAACTCACGCTTCTTGATTTGCCCTTGTTCTTTATCCATATTCATAGGCGTATAGGCTACATAGGATGTAATATGTGCGAGAGCCTGCTCTTGCGACATATATTTGTTCCCATCAATAATTGATGCCTGTAAACAGCTAGACAATTCGACTTGTTTAGAGTCATCTATGTCTAATAATATGTATTCACAGATTTCCTTGTCGCTCATTACCCCCAATGCGCGGAATAATGCGAATAATTCAATCGGTTGCTTTACACGGGGAATTTGTATATACAGACCGTGTCCAAATCCATTGTTTTTACTCGCAATCATCATCTCGATTTGTTTTGGCGAAATACACTTAAAATCGGGAACAGACTTGATTTCTGCATACCAAGTCCATTTTGTCGTATTTTTACCATCATAACAATAAACGCGATTTTCAGCTGCGCGTTCCTGTCCCAAAACCGTCTTTTCAGACCCCTTTACTATGAAATATCCTCCGCAATCCATTGCACATTCACCTGTAAACGACGGATGAATATGTTGGTGTTGCGTTAATACACAGATTGACGATTTCAACATTATAGGCATTTTACCAATATTGATTTTAGGCAAAGTGCGTCGAATAATCTTAGGTGTATCCATTTCTTCTGTATTTCGAACGGTATAAACAATATCTACATCCACAGTCATTGTAGACGCATATGTGAAATTGCGTATTTTAGCCTCGTCCGGCAACATCATCTTGGTCGCACCATTGTTTTCGTGGATTTGTGGTGGATATAACTTGAAATTGCGGAAAGATACGTCTGCTTCCAACAAATATTTGTTGTGTTCGGGAACAAAATCATTTTCGGAACGAATATTCACAGTATTGAACATCTGAATGGTTCGCTGAATCTGATAATTAATGAAATGATTATATGATTCGATTTGGTGACGAACCAACCGCTCCAAATGTTGCCCTTCGAAATAGGATTCCACTATATGATAAGGTTCTTCTGTATAAGAACCGAGATGAGATAATACTTCCTTCTCTACTTCTGATGTAGTATAGTTTAGCGTATCTTCGGTTGTGTTTTGTTCACTTACGATAGGATCGACTTTTTTCGGCTTGCGAATACGAACACTTTTTCCTTTTTTAATTGGTGGTTCACTAATTACTGCAGGGATTTGTGCAACTGCCGACAATGACTCCATTTCGGCATAATGATTATTATGAGGGGCTGCTTCACAAGAAATTGTCGACATTATCAAAGTATAAAGGTATGTAAGTAGTTCTTAATATAGATAAACTATCAATTTTCTATATTGTTTTTATAAGCTATGTTGTTCTATTTTATAGACATTTTACACCGATGAAAGAAATCTCACACCTAATACGTGTGGAATTAAATCTACAATAGCGCAAATTCGCACACTTAATGCGTGCTATTTATATCAATGTAAAACATATTAAATAATGAAGGTGATGAAACTGTATATTTTGCATATAAACCAATGAATTCAAAAAAGTTTGTCGATATGTTGGACGAACGAACGAAAATGGACAACAATCGCGACGAACAATTATTTAATATTTTGCACGCATCCGATTATCATTTTGCAATAAATAATTATAATTCTACTTTATTTAGTGGTTATACTCAACCCATATTACCAAGCATCATTAACGAATCGAGTATATTCAAATCATTGAACCTAGCAAAACCCGATTTGTTTCAATCAAATACACATATTTTTAATTTGAATAAAGAAGAGGAGAATACAAAAACAGCAACAGAAAAGGTAGAAATTACAAAAAAAATAAACATTGATGTGGATATTACTTGTTTTCAAGACGTATTGACTCTTCTCAATGAAAATGAATATAGCGAAGATACTGAATATAATATTGATTTGAAAGCTCTTGTGCAAATTAAAGAAGAACTTATTCTTTTAGATAATATGATCGGATTAATCTCCTTCAAAAATGATATATTAGACCAGCTTCTGTATTTTGTTCAAAACTTGCACGGCGGAAATGACCCGGATTTTATGCATACTGTATTGTGTGGGCCACCTGGAACAGGGAAAACCGAAATAGCCACTCTGTTAGGTAAAATGTATTCCAAATTAGGTATTTTGAAAAATAATGTCTTTAAAAAAGTCACACGTAGTGATCTTGTAGCCGGGTATTTGGGACAAACCGCCATTAAAACGAAAAAAGTAATCGATGAATGTATTGGAGGGTGCCTTTTTATTGACGAAGCATATGCTTTAGCAAATGATTATTCAAGCGATAGTTTTTCACGTGAATGTATAGACACCTTGTGTGAAGCATTAAGTGACCATAAAGGTGAGATTATGGTAATTGTTGCGGGATACGAAAAAGAATTAAATAGTACATTTTTTAAAGCGAACCCTGGTATGGAATCAAGATTTATATGGAGATTTTCAATACAGCCTTATAATCATAGAGAATTGATGGACATTTTTTTGAAGAAGTTTAAAGATAATGATTGGACTTGTTGTGTCGATACAAAAGAGTTGGGGTCTTGGTTTCAGAAAAATCACGAATTGTTTAAACATTTCGGAAGAGATATTGAATTGTTGTTTTCTTATACAAAAATTGCACACGGACGACGTGTTTATGGAAAAGACTCAGCTTTACGCAAGCAAATTAGCATAAATGATATGCAATCTGGAATGAAAATATTCAAATCACATATGAAAAAAGAGGAAAAGAATGTTGAAATAATGGGATTATATGTCTAGAGGTTTTACGTATCGTCAAGTAGGAAAAAATAAAATAGTTTGTTTAATTAGTAAATAAACTATTTCCATGAACAAAACTATTTCCATAAACCCGGATTTGTTTAAATTATCATCGGACAAGAAAACTCGCAAAAAGGCACCAACTAAACCGAACAAGGGAGAAATAAAAATACGACAACCCTCTAGTGGTAAACGGAAACAGCAAAATCTTCGGCGTAACCACGTGTTACGATTTATACGTGATCAACAAGAGAAAAATTATAAGCGTCTCATTGAAGGTGATACGTCGAATAAAAAAATGGATGTTCACGACACTGTTGGTGATTTTGATAGTGATTTTGATAGTTCATTAAAGTATTTAAGCGCATTAGAAGAAACCCCGGCTTCTTATAGCACAAATCATACGTTACGCAATCGAGTTTCCACTAACGAAAATGTGAGCCTTAACTTTCCGTCTACTCCTATGAACGAACCCACTATTTTACCTACTCATAAAGAACCACCTATACATTTAGCTCCGCCAGTAGAACAACCTAGATGGGGGTGTTTGAAAAATGGGTCTCTTCCTACCTATCGAAATTGGAAAAATGTAACTCAACGCACAACAAATGAAATACGTAAAACAACAAATATAGCGGCTTTAAAAAAAAAGAAGAAGAATCTGCATTATCCGAAACAAAAACGAACTATACGACGGAATTTTACAGTAGGTCGATGTAAAACGAAACCGATTATTGGTATTTTGGTTTCTAACCGCACAATACGAAATAACACGACGACAAAAACGCAGTTGATGAAACAAACACCGATCGAAGAAGTTCGGAGATATTTAGTAAAAAAGGGGTTTATTAAAGTAGGATCTATTGCGCCCAACGATGTTTTGCGTAAAATGCACGAGACCGCATCTTTAATGTGTGGAGAAATTGAAAATCATAATCCAGAAAATCTATTGTATAACTATTTTCACGATGCTGTGAATTAATAACTTTTGCGTAAAAAGGTTAAATACAAAAACTATGTTTTGTATATAATGTTTTCTAACACAGTATTTTCCACACCCGACCAAATCAGTTTTGATGACGTCGAACAAGTCTATAATGCAGACAGTGTCTCGGATGGAGAATTCACTATGTCTGACGATGAAGACTACTCCTTGTCTGGCGAAGGAGTATTATCCGTATCTGACGAGGGAGAACCCATTGCATCTGACGAGGGAGAACCCATTGCATCTGACGAGGGAGAACAAGTTGCATCGGGCGAGGGAGAACCCATTGCATCTGACGAGGGAGAACCCATTGCATCTGACGAGGGAGAACCCATTGCATCGGGCGAGAATAATAATTCACCATCTATTGTCGAGGAAAATAAGATAAACATTATTGACGTTGCTGTTACATCAGAAAATGTCGCCTTGAATATTTTAGTTACTTTTGTGAACTTAGCTCAAAAACGTGGTGCGTTTGATATTCGCGAATCGGCAAAAATTTGGGAGTGTATCCAAAAGTTTCAACGAAACTGAATGTAACGTTATTAATGAAAAGTATATATTACTACCCCGATCACAACCGACGACCAAATTGCGTGATATAATAATTGATGTTTTTTTTCGCGTGTTTCCCAAACCGTTTCGTATATGTATTGTTTTGTATTCATAAGGTTTTTAATACCATTTACAATTGGATGTTTTGTATATTCCTCATTGTTATAATCAAATGATTCCGTTGATAAACTATGTTCCATTGTTTCGGGAATACTATCCATAGAGGGAATTCTCAATTTAGTTTTTGTAACTGGCGTAACTGGTGTAACTGGTTCCTCTAAGTCACAGAATTGCCCATAGTCGTCATCTGTATCATAACGATGTTTGCATAAATATGTGTTATTATTTTGATAAGTTTTCATAGTTCTATATATTCACAGTATATAAATTTACCTATCAATTTTGTTATGAATAATTCAAATATATATAGATATTATATTTGAATATAGAATACCAAACATGTCGTCAGAAACTAGTTCTATTTATGGCGAATATATACAACTTACTGAACAATATCAAGCAAAATACGGGACTTCATGTGTCGTTCTATTACAAGTGGGTGCGTTTTTTGAAGTATATGGATTTCGATGTCCAAGCACCAACGCCATTCAAAAAACACCCATTGTCGAGTTTTCTCAAATATGCAATTTGAATATCTCGGAAAAGAAAATCAATTATGATGGGCGTCAAGTGTTGATGGCGGGATTTCGCGATTATACCTTGGACAAATATTTACTACGCCTCACTGAAAACAGTTTTACAGCAGTTGTATACGTTCAGTTAAAAGATGGTAAAACAATAACACGTGTCTTGGACAGCGTCCACTCTGCGGGCACATATGTCTCTTATGAAACAGATAATCTTTCTCAGATGACCAATAACATTGCCTGTATTTGGATAGACACATATAAACCAGTCACGCAAGCTAGATCGTTGGTTTCGGGCGTATCTAAAACGCGTGAAAATATGTCTTGCGGCGTAGCCATTGCAAATACATTTACCGGAAAATCCTATATTGGCGAATTCCAACAACCGTTTGTCCTGCAACCAACCACGTTTGATGAATTAGAGCGTATTATTAGCACGCATAAACCAAGCGAAGTTATTTTAGTGTCTTCCATGGACGAATCACAAAGGACAATGCTACACCAATATTCCGGAATACAAACATCTGTTATACATCACGTTGATGTAAATCAATCTGAAAAAGCCGAACACTGCACACAACAAAAGTATATTTCGCACATATTGTCCAAGTTTTATGGTGAGGATACGCTAAATACCTGCATCGAGTTTCAGACATATCCGACGGCAACTCAGGCATTTTGTTATTTGCTCGATTTTGTCCAAGAACATAATCCGAATTTGGTGAAAAATATTTCCATTCCGGAATTTCACAGTAATTCAGAGGTGATTTTGGCGAACCATACATTGAAACAGCTGAATATATTGGACGACCCTTCGTCGGATGGTCATCAATATGGTCATTTGTCTTCTGTGAATTCGTTTTTGAACAAATGTTGTTCTCCTATGGGTCGTCGTATGTTTTATACGCAATTGGTGTGTCCTACAACGAGTGTAGAATGGTTGGAATGTGAATATTCAACTACACAACATATGTTGCACGAAAATACCGCCCCAATGATTGCCCCTTTCCGAAAACTTCTTGGACAAGTTCGTGATGTTGAAAAGATATGTAGGCAAATTGTTTTGCGAAAAATATACCCATCATCCCTCTTTTACTTATATCAATCCATTCAAACAGCTCAACAATTGCGCATTTGCTTAGACGAAAATCCTGAAATCATTGCCTATTTAGATAAAAAGAGTGATACTATTTCCAAGATATGCTTTCGTGTGTTGGAATTCTTGGACAAACGTTTTTGGATTGAGCGTTGTAAAGGAGTAAATGCAATGAACGTCTTTGATGAAACTATCATTCGAGAAGGATTTAACAAGGAGTTGGATGAAGTCATTCAAAGCTACAGTGAAAACAATATTATGTTTCAAAGAATACATGAACTATTAAATAATACAATCCGTTCCCACGATAATAGCATACATTCTGATGTGGATTATGTGAAAATTCATACTACGGAAAAATCGGGGTTGAGTTTGCAAATTACCAAGAAACGAGGATTACTTTTGAAAACAATTATCAAAAACATGGGGTCCACACCCATGCACGATATTGATGGGGGCTTGTGGAGTGAAGTGAAATTTACGACGGCTTCTGGTAGTTGCGATGAAATCGAATTCCCACTGCTTACCAAAATATGTCGCGACCTTCTTCATCAGCGCGATTATTTAAATAAATTAATCGCAAAGGCATATATGGATGCTCTTGGCCAATTAGAAGAAAATCACTATGAAGATTTAGAATATATAGCTCATTATTTAGCAAAGATCGACGTTTTAACGAACAAGGCCTATATTGCAAAAGAATATAATTATTGTTGTCCAAGAATTCAAACAGACGCACCGAAATCCTTCGTAAATGCAAAAGCATTGCGTCATGTGTTAATTGAACATATTCAAACAAATGAATTGTATGTTGCGAACGACGTTGTTTTAGGAAATGGTACTACTGACGGGATTTTGCTATATGGAACCAATGCTGTAGGTAAAACCAGCTTTATACGTGCTTTAGGCATTTCCGTCATCATGGCCCAAGCTGGACTTTTTGTTCCCTGCACCCAATTTCATTACAAACCCTATTCCTCTATTTTTTCACGCATATTAGGAACGGACAATTTATTTAAAGGTCTTTCCACTTTTGCGGTGGAAATGTCGGAATTGCGCGTGATTTTGAAAATGGCCAACGAAAATAGTCTGATTTTAGGCGATGAATTGTGTTCTGGGACGGAAACTGAGTCCGCGTTAAGTATCTTTGTTGCTGGATTGATTGATATGCATACCAAACAGTCTTCTCACATATTCGCCACACATTTTCACGAGATTGTTCATTATGATGAAGTTCAAATGTTGAAACGATTGGCTCTGAACCATATGTCGGTCCATTATGACCGTGAATTAGACGCCTTGATTTACGACCGTAAATTACAAGATGGTCCTGGTAATCGAATGTATGGTCTGGAAGTATGCAAATCACTGCATTTAGATGACGATTTTTTAGCAAAAGCATACCATATTCGCAGCAAATATTTTCCCGACACCAAGGGTGAATTGTCTCACAGTGTTAGTCGATACAATGCAGCCAAGGTTCGCGGGTTTTGTGAAATGTGCGAGTCAGAATTGGGAGACGAAGTACATCATTTACAACCGCAGATGAATGCGGATGAAAATGGGTTTATCCAACAAGATGATGGTTCTATGGTTCATAAAAATCATCCTGCGAATTTAATGTCTGTTTGTGAAGAATGTCACGACAAACATCACGCATTGGGCGATAATGCTCCCGTTTTAACGCGAAAGAAAACGAGCAAGGGTTATAAAGTAGTTGCTGCGACCCTAATAGAATAACCCGATTGCAAGCGGAATTGCCCCGACTGCAAGCGGAATTGCCCCGACTGCAAGCGGAATTGCCCCGACTGCAAGCGGAATTGCTTAAATGATTAATATTTCACTATACAGCCAATACGCGAAGAGAGAACCAACCACCATACCCGCCAAGACTTGGTTCATTGTATGATTTTTGTATTGGATACGCTGTATCATAGTGCATATTGATATGCCTGCATATACGAGAGAAATCATATTATCTTTGAGAGCCATAGTAATAAACGTTGTAATAAACCATACTGTTTGTGAGTGACCTGATGGCATACCATATTCGTGGGGTCCTAATTTATCCGCATTTTTATATACATCACTAAAATCCCATCCAAAAGAGTGTTGGTTTTGACTTGGTCTTGGTTGTTGAAAACACATTTTTAACGCAGCATTTAATATGAGGTTGCCGATATATCCCGCAATAAAGACAAGGGTAGTCATTCTTTTGTGTAATATTAGAAAGATGGTGACTACAAAGAGAAATAATGGTGCGAAATACCCTATATAATCGAATGTTTTGGATAGTCTGAAATTCATTCTTTCTTTATGTAGAGAAATAATGTATTGCAAAATTGAAAGCCTAATTAAATGATAAATGCACAGAGATCTTATTGAAGGTCTCTGGTGTAGTTGTTGGTCTGAACCGTACTTCAGTAACAGGAGTTCTACAAACCGGACAATATACGTTTTGTTTTAGAGATTCAACTGTACAATTTCCACAAAGGGTGTGCTTACAACCGAAAGCAAGAACAGTTTGGGGTGAAATGCCTTCCATACAAATGGGACACGTGGGATCCACAAAATAGTCGGCACTATCTGGAGCATCCATCACTAGACCGATCTTTTTTCGATTCTCGTACCGGGAGTTCGCATCACGACAGAGGCGACGATGAATTGCGATTGCCCCTTCCATATGACGCCGAATATCGAGAATGTCTCTGTCGATGTTGGGCGTCTGTGGGTCTTGAACCGCGTATAATGGTCTTGGAACATGTCTATGAGGAGGAGGAACCGGTCTAGGTGCGGGTATGGGAGGAGCAACTGGAAGTTGAGCAGGGCGCACATAGTTTTGTATTCGCTCTTTAAATGCGAGACAATCTCTTGGATAAGGTCTTACAAATTGTAATACACGATTCTCTCGTCTTTCGACAGGAGGTAATCGATGCCATCCGCGATTACGAACTTCATCATCTAACCTACTCCAAATACGTCTCCAATGAGGGAGACCAATACGTTCGGTTGTTGCCCAGTTCCGAATCACTACATCAGGCCAACCTAAGATCATATTATCTCCCAACCAGTACGCTTTAATACGAGCAACAGACTGTTGAAGTATATCGCTGTTACAATGTACCGCACTGTGTCCATTTTGTCTACAAATAGAGCACACCATGATTGAATAACTATATGTTTTGTCCAATTCACAAAACAGATAGACGAGAATCGATTTTATGGTTGTCCAATAAATCTTTCTTTATGTATTGCAAAATTGAAAACTTACCTCCAATATCGAATCACAAATTTATAAGAAATATACGAATTATTCTAACTTAACGATACATTTCAATTAGGAAACAGGGATTGCAATGTTGTACATTCCCCGCCGTCAAACTTTGCTACATAGTTTACACTATTAGGCATTGTGTGTTTCGTATTTTCATAATAAAATACCCACGATAGATGAGCTATTTTTGCTCCACTTTTCATACATTCATAAATATCTCCTTCAAACTGTGCATATATGCCTCTATTTATTGTTGAATTTTGTGGAAATAAGTTAGTCGGTATGTTTCCATATCCACCTAAACGGTTGGCTAATATATGACCGGCGTCGCAATTTTCTACGCCATCATCTTCCAACATTCGTGAATATTGTTGTGTGCAACTCGTAGTACCTGTTCCATTATCTAATGAATCTGGTGTAATTGTTCCAAATGCGGAGACCACCACTTCGTAATCGTTGTGTTTTACATATGTGTAATCAATATTCGCACCTCCGTTTCCCATAATGATGGTGTTATTACCTTCAACGGGACAATCAACTGTAGTACATACACACTTACTTGCAGATATGAAATACAGTGGTGCACACAGTAATAATAAACGAATGAACATTTATATATATATACGATTGATAATTTGTTTGAAGTCAATAGTATTACAAAATTGAAAGTCTTTTTGGAATACTAAATACACATAACCTATACTCTTTCTTGATTACAAAGACATTATGAACCCTGAAGACGATACTTTACAATTTGAACCCAAATCTCTACAACAAGTCGCTCCCATATTGGATGAAAGGGAGGATGAAAGGGAGGATGAAAGGGAGGATGAAAGGGAGGATGAATCTGAAGAAGAAATCAGTACTCTTGCAGAACAAATGGGGTTGTCTGTAAAAGAAATGCTTGATCTATTTGAAGAATGGAATAACGACGACTCTTTTATGTGTAATGATGACCAACATCACGATTGTCCACCCGAATGGCCCGATTTCACAGGATGTGGCGGCGGATATGAAGATGAAGGCGCTGCCGAAAGTGGGCACGGAATATCTTTTGGATTTGACTACAACACACCCTTACATATGCCTCCGCGTATAGTCATTGCGGAAAGTGCGATTGGAGAGGATGCATAAAAACAAAATAAAACAAACAAAATAAAAATAAAAACGGCGAAAGTCTTTTTATTGTCCGTCGTGCACTACATAATTGAAAATCTTTTTTTGAAAGCGTATTCACAACTATTGACTTTGTAAAAATATCGAATCGATAATATAGACAAAATTGATAGGTATTAAACCACTACTCGTATTAATCATTATACTACGTAATTAATATGGCGACTACAAATGTAGACAAAATTTGCCGAAATATTGGACGATTACCATTGGAGTTGAGACACGCGATATTTAACTGTCTTACCATCGACATCCGATTAGAAATGGTCCAACAAAAAACGTCGGGTATTATTCGACTCTTGTATAAAGCACACGAAAAACAATTTCTTGATGTAAATGCGCTGAAACATATGGTTGAAATGGGAATTCGATGGAATTTCTTTGTGAATACTCCAGACGCCAAATTGAGACCCCAAAACATACCCATTGGCTATGTTCCGTATATTGAATACAATGTTGGCGATGAAATAATCAAACTTGAACACCCTGTATTCAAAGCATTGCGAAAAATTGTAATTATACCGAGGATTTATGGAGCGATTCTATCATTGTTTGGATCATGGAGACAACGTCAGCGTTCACTTGACGCTTTAAATATTATTATATCAACAATAACCAAGAGTATTGAGATGCTCCCCACTATTACAGTTCCAAACACGAGTCGCGGCAAAAAATTTAACTATTACATAAAACGCAAAGTCTTTCATTTCATTTGCCTACTGTCCAATTTTGTTTCCAGCTTCAATGCAAAATTAGAGGATCTAATTATTCGCGATGAAAAAAACGCTCATGCTCGCAAATGGAAGAAAACAATCATCCCACGACTAAGAATAGCTTATCGTAATATGCAACGTAAGATCAAACATTCTACGATAAGAATTGCACAACAGGCTAAGATTGCCGCAAAAGAAGCACAAAAACAGGCTAAGATTGCCGCAAAAGAAGCACAAAAACAGGCTAAGATTGCCGCAAAAGAAGCACAAAAACAGGCTAAGATTGCCGCAAAAGAAGCACAAACACAGGCCAAGATTGCCGCAAAAGAAGCACAAACACAGGCCAAGATTGCCGCAAAAGAAGCACAAACACAGGCCAAGATTAAAAAGGTTATTATCATTCGAAAAAAAGCGTCCTAAAATAAATAGAATATATTCACTTCGGTGCGAATTAAATCACAACTTGTTTCTGATTTTGCACCACAACCAATCCTGGTGTAGTCGTTTTTTCTACGTCCGCTACTCGGGCATAGGTAATGGTCACTTTTTTTTGGTTTGAATATCGAGAATGTTGTTTGCATAGAACCGCACCCTGTGTAACAATATATCGAATGTTTTTTCGGTTAATATTCTCAATTGCAGAAATATCCGCGATTACGTGACACGATGAATGCCCATCAACATGAAACCATAAATCGTTACTATCTGCTGCATCGATCACGTTAAAATTATCCATTGCGTTTTCGCCAATATGAAAATCGACAAAACATCCTGCTTTGGGAATATCAATACTCTTTGTAATAGGCATTTTCAATTGTAGTATTACGAATACAATAACACTACAATATATTCAATTTTGTTACTATATGCTGTTTATTATGGACAATTGCCAAAACATTTACCTTGGTAATAATAATAATCATTATTATTAATCAAAAAGTTACTATAATTGTTCTTAAAATATGGACCATTTTCATTTCCCTTCACACATTTTTGTCCACCAAGCAACACACAACAGTCAGTTGATGCACAAGTATCAAGTTCCAACGTGTTACACTTGTCTTCCATTTTCAATGGTGTGCTCTCTAATGCAGTGCAGAATCCTCCATTCAAATATGGGGTGTTTGTTAGATGTTTCGGCTTGGATTGGAACTGATCATTTAGATAAATGCTTTCTTCGTAATCGGGAACATACCCTGTTCCACTGTATTTAAAGGAACCCGTTTGTTTCCATACAGGAGAACCCTGTAATAAAGCGGTGTTTACTTCAAATTCTTGTGTTGGTCCATCTTGTTTTACCTTTTTTTCTAAATACTCTCTTTGACTAACTGTCGGCATTTTAGTAGCAGTAGTAGTAGTAGTGTATCCTTCTAGTAAATGAGAGTTCATATATTGATCAATTTGATGTATACAAAATGGGACAAATAAAATCGCAAACAATATACGTAGGCCACGAACACTATTTAACGAAATAAGGTTTTCGATTAATAGTTGTTTGGGAATATTTGAAGATGTAGGCATTAGTGTAATAATACATAAAATGCTAATGATCCATTTAAACATTTCCATTTCACTTATTATTATATTGTGATAAAAAATGATCCACCGATTTAGATAAAATTGAAAGAACAATATGTATATAAAAAATAGGCATATAACATTATACAATGATTATTCCTGTAAAATGCTTTACATGCGGCAATGTATTGGCCGACAAATATCGATATTACCAGGACGAGGTCCGTAAAATGAAAATTCAAAAAGGAACGAGTGTGGAAAAGGTTGTTTATTTGACCAAGGAACATATTGAAAAAACACCCGAGGGAGTAGTTTTAGATACTCTTGGTCTTACTAATGTATGTTGTCGTCGTCATATGCTTACACACGTGGATATTGAATAATCTGGTGCTATTAAAAAGTGTGCGTATAGAATATACTTTTTTATGGGAAAGACCAGAAACAAACGTCAGAATTCAAAGACGTTGCGAAAAAGAAAGCGCACAAAAACTGCGCGTAAATACAAAGGAGGTGTATCGTTTAACGCCGTGGTAGGAGACGTTGATAAATACACCTATCCACAAAATATGTATACTACCCAATTGAACCGCGCACCTCTTCTCGTAGATAGTCGATTACAAACAGGATTACCTTATCAAGTTGGTGGGAAAAGAAGAAAACGGACACATAAAAAAAGAATGCGACGTAAGAAAATGAAGGGGGGATTTAGCATAACTGGAACCGATATATTTACTGGAAGCACTAATAATTCAAACTCTGTTTTTGCGTTTGGTGAAAGTGGAGGAAGTAAATATTTGACCAACCGTATTAATTCGGTAAAGCAACCATCGGGAACTTATCTAGGACCTGGTAGAGTATGGTCATCTATTGTTTAGTAAAATTGATTTACTCTTTTAATTATTGTATATCAATATAATTTATACACTATGAAACTTAACATATCATCGAAGCAGGCTTTGGACATGGAATTGAAACTAAATACTTCTCCTTATTCACGAATGTGGATAGATTTTGGGGATATTTTGTATGCGTGGCGTCTTGATCCACGAAAATATACATTAGACTGCGATACAACATATACCATTACTCGCTTTCAATATAAATGGGTGCAACAAAATATATTGGATTATTCAACAAACGATGAGGATAATCAATTCACATTGTTAATTAAAGACGAGTTTGTAAGTACGAATGCGTGAAATATTTATTTCTAAAGATTACATATAATATGTCTGTAACCGGATTACGTAAGTTATGCACCCCTTCCTACATCTACCTCGTGGTTTCTGCGATCGCATTGGTAGTTATGCTTTACCAAAACATTGGTAATGTCGATAAATATTGCCTCGGTTCTTATACTTGCACCGTGTCTAGCACCGCTCTTATTTTTATTATTAAGGCGATATACATCCTCTTCTGGACTTGGGTGTTGAACCTTATCTGCCGTGCTGGTGCTCCCGGTGTGGCTTGGTTCGTTCTCCTTCTTCCCATGATTCTTATGTTCGTTTTGCTAGCTATGATGATGGTTTCCAACGAACTTAAGTAATTATTTTGTTTTATAATATTTGAATGATCTAAATTTATTCAAATATTTAGGCGTTTTGCATTGTGTGATAAATAAATGCTAAAAAATTGATTTAAACGATTGCTTTGATATTACTAGTATATTTCGCTTTATATAGTATTATGAATCCCAAATTGAACAATATTTCGGAGGAAGGTGACGTGTTGCGTTTCACACTCCACGGTTTGAATGTGAGTTTAGCAAATGCGATTCGCCGCACCATTTTGTCTGATATTCCCATAGTTGTGATTGAAACCGATTCATATGAAACCAACCAATGTACCATTCACGCCAATAGTGGAAGATTGCATAATGAAATATTGAAACAGCGTTTGAGTTGTATTCCTATTCATACGAAGAAATTGCGCGACGATGATGAAGGCAAAGCGCTTCCTGGGAATTATTGCCTTGAGTTGGATATGAAAAACGATGGTGAAAATATGGTCTTTGTTACGAGTGGGGACTTTCGATTACGAAACAAGTCCGATAGTAAACTGCTCACCAAAGACGAAATGAACACGTTATTTCCCGACTTGTTTCCTGTAAATTCCATTACACGTTCCCATATTGATTTTGCGCGATTGCGACCAAAGATGGGTGAGGGAATTCCTGGAGAACAATTAAAATTAACCGCAGAATTCACAGTAAGCACTGCAAAAACCAGTAGTATGTTTAATGTAGTTTCTAAATGTGCTTATGGAAATACACCCGATTTAACCAAGGCGTCTGAAATATGGGAAGGCCACGAAAAGAAGTTGCGATCGGAAGGTGAAAGTGCAGAAGATATTAAGTTCCAGAAGGAAAATTTCCGCTTGTTGGATGCACAACGCCAATTTGTCCCGGACAGTTTTGATTTCGTCATTCAGACAGTGGGAATTTATGAGAACCGTGAATTGGTTCGTAAATCTTGCGTCGTTTTACAAAACAAATTTATTGATTTAATTCAAGCTGCGGATTCGGGCGTGGTTCCCATTTTCACCAGTGAAACTACTATGGAACACTGCTATGATATATTGATTGAAGGTGAGGATTATACCATGGGCAAGGTCATCGAATTTATCTTATATGAAAAACATTATTTGGGCGATAAAACCCTTAGCTTTTGTGGATTTAAAAAGTTTCATCCGCACAATACCGACGCAACTGTTCGCATTGCGTTTCAAAAAAAGCACGACAAAACGGAGGTTGTGAAATATTTGCGCGAAGCATGTGTAGAAGCACAACAAGTATTTAAGGATGTTTATGCTATGTTCAAATCTTAGACAACTGAAATGATTGGTAATTTGATTACTCAATATGAAAAATAATATAAAGTTTACTTTTTATATTATTAAGATACACAAGATAATGTGGCGATTTTTATGTTGTGGAAATGATCGTCAATTACAAGAGGCTTCTTATGTGAATACAAAACCTTTTGTTCCTCAACTTATAACGGGAAAGGTAATCAAAGTATATGATGGCGATACGATTACCATTGCAGCCAGATTGCCGTATATAAATGCACCTATTTCGCGTTTTTCCGTTCGTTTGTCTGGATTAGACAGTCCCGAATTGAGAACACATAATCCCAATGAAAAAATAGCCGCAGTTATATCAAGAGACAAATTACACGAATTAATTTTTGATAAAATGGTGACATTGAAGAATGTATCTCTGGAAAAATACGGGCGAATATTAGCGGATATATATGTGGGAAAACTTCACGTAAATCAGTGGCTATTAGATAATCATTACGCCATTGAATACGATGGTGGTAAAAAATCCGAATTTCAGTGAGGTATTTCCGTTTCAAGCAAATAATTAAGTATGTACCCACAAACCCCGACTCCAATAATACTAACTACTTCCAAGAGCATATTATAGATTCTAGTATTATAATATTTTATGGCAAAATTTTGATTTACCATAAAATTGATTGATATGCACTTCCACATAGTAATTGCAAAGATCCTATTTATTATAATGGAAAAACGTTTGAACTCCAAAGTCGAAGACTATATTACCCATTTCAAAAATGGGATTCGTAACAAACTCACTGAGTTGGATGTTGGTGATGCGAAAAAGGCATCCATGTTAATGGAATATATTTATGATTATGACCGTTTAACACTGGAGAAGGAGGATTTTGCAAAGCGAAAACGTGTTAAAAATTCCATTCCCGAACTCAATCGATGCGTAGCAAAACGAGCAAATGGAGAACAATGCACTCGACGCCGCAAAGAAGAGTGTGAATTTTGTGGAACACATTCAAAAGGAACGCCTCACGGATTAGTTCAAGATACTCCATCATTGTTGACCCAAAACCAACAAATGGAGGTATTTGCACAAGAGATCAAAGGCATTGTCTATTATTTGGATAAATTTAATAACGTATATAATACCGAAGATGTGATGACCGGTAAGGAAAACCCTCGCATTGTAGCTAAATATGTATTACAGGGTAATGCATATACAATCCCCGAGTTTGGTTTGGTATAAAAATATTGATTGTATAGTTAAATGTGATATTTTGTGTATTAGTCACGTTTTTTATCCACTTTACGAACAATGACCTCTTTTGACGTCTCTTCTCGATTTTGTAAAATATAATTGTTCATATCTGTAGCTTTCTCATCATCGCCTTCGTAATACTGCGACAATATATTTAGCAACATTTTTTTGGTAATAGCCTTCTTTACATTACGTTTTGCATATTCGATTCGACCATCATTAATATCAAAACGGTCGATTTCATTTTCTTTCATAACCGTTAAAAGATTGTTCGAAATCGCCTCTTTTGCCTTTTTTCGATTGTTTAGTTCTTGTTTCAATGTTCGCATTTCATTGTCGATTTTCACCCATTCGCGAATAGATTGGACTAATTGTTCTTTTGTTTCCATGTTAATATAATTAACGTCCTAAAATATATTTATATGTATTCTCTTTATTATTTACTTTGTAATATTATATAACAGGGGAATGATTTTTCAAAATTCACGACAACATACGTCAACTAATGGGGCAAATTCTTCCTTGTCTATGAATATATTACAACCTATGAGGTATCGTCCAGTGATCTCTCGAACACAACCAAGTATTCCTATTCATGTTCCCGAACCAACACCAAAAACTATGTTATGGGGAGAACCAACTTGGTATTTATTCCACACTCTAGCCGAAAAGGTTCGTCAAGATACTTTTCCTAAAATAAAAAACGAACTTTTATCTATGATTTATCGTATTTGCAATAATTTACCTTGTCCGGACTGCACAAATCACGCAACGAGGTATTTGCAAGGCATTAATTTTTCGTCAATACAAACGAAGCGGGATTTACAAGAAATGCTATGGAGATTTCATAATGTAGTGAATCATCGGAAACATTATGATATTTTTCCATTGAACGATGTGAGTTCTAAATATAGACGAGCCAATACAGCCAATATTATTCGTAATTTTTTACAACATTACGATAAGCGTGGGTATAGTATGCGCGCCGGCACAGATGGGTTTCATAGAACACGTATGGTAAGTGCATTCAAAACGTGGATGCAATCAAATATTCGTAATTTCGACCCATAATGCTCTATGTTATTCGAATAACGTATTAAATTCTCGAATGAGTTCTTGTTTACTTATGGATTTTGGCCCTATTGTATGGTCCTTATTGGAATATTGTAGATTTTGGATGTTTTCATACAACACTTTTGTAGGTGTTTTATCGAATTTTATAAAATAGTGCGATTGTACGCTTTTTTCGTCAATATTTGTATCTATATTTCCTGCGTTGACCCCGACGCGACGAAACGAAATATGGGGGGATTCTGTTTTCGAAACAAACGAGAAGTTCAATGGAATTAATTTCTCAGTCACTTCTCGATTATAATCCTTTTTTTCCCATATCTGGAAAATACAGGGAACATTGTGTTCTATACCTTGGACCAGAAATGATTTGTCCGGTAAATCTGTCTCAAACAGAAGATGAAAATTGGCGGGGAACGTTTTTCTCAAACTCTCTTTTTTGAAACTTTTCGGTAAAATGAATGAAATACTATTGCAAAATTCACACGATTTTTTTATGAATTTAATCGCAAATGATGATTGTCGTCCAAATGGAGGATTTCCAATGATATGGATTTTTTCGTACTTGTTTCGGACACGCACATAATCATAACACAAATAATCTTGTTTTATGATTTCCTCATTTTCAGGTTCTAAATCGTAAAATTCATAGTGATTTGTAATTGTCTTAATACCCGGGATAAACGCTCCATTTCCTGCACTTGGTTCAATAATTAGGTCAGTTTCGCTAGTTTGTATGTAGGTTTGAATATGGGATAAACATAAATCGACCGCAAATTCAGCCGTATAATATTTATCAATTGTATTACGACGTAACCCTTTTGTTTGGGTAATTTCGGTTTTGGACATGGTTGTATAATTCATTGAAATTGATATAATATGTAAAATCAATTTTATTTACCCACTGGCCTACACTTATATAGACTTTTGGTTGGACGAGAACACACATCTTTGTTGCTTATTCCACTAAAATAGGATAGGTTTACTGCACCAGTCGAGTCAATTATCATACCCCATAATGTTCCGAATATTAAGCCCACAATTAATCCACTAATCAACAATATAGTGGTCGAACATCCGTTCGATGTATTCCAAAACATATCAGCAATGATTAAAATGGGAAATACTATGAATGTAGGTATATTTTGTGCCTGTAAATTGTTAATACTAATAAAATAGGATAAATAAGCAATTGTGTATCCGAATACAGTTTGACTAAGGGGTAATTTGGATATGGGTCCATCGGCACCTAATGTAAGTTGATTGCATTTCATCTTTGCAAACGCGGATTCAACTGGAATACCATTTGCACCATCATTCGTATTCGGGATCATATTACCAAGTAGTATAGTAACGGTCGCGGCTATTAATAATCCAACCAAATAAATTACGCCTTTTATATCCTGGTTAAATATGGATTGTAATGCAAAATATGAGACAATTATAAATGGTGCGAACCTAAAAAACAAATAAACAATACTGATTATGTTTAATTTCATACTATTTAATATAATGGTAGAAAAACTATTATATTATGTTTCTAATGGACTCCCCTAAACAATGGCTAATTTTATCGCGTCCTGAATTGTTTCAACGCTATGAAACGACATTTCAGATAAGTCCAGTGCGGAACTGTATTTCTTCATAAATTCGTCGAATTCGCGTTGATTTTCTTTGGGATACAAAACGGTTTTCACACCTGCGCGCATACTTCCCATTATTTTAGAATCTAAACCGCCAATGGCCGTGATTTTTCCTTGTAGATTACTCTCACCAGTCATTGAAACCGTATTATTGATCTTTTTATCATTTAATAAACTGTATAAGGCAAGTGTGATTGCACCTCCGGCAGAAGGCCCATCCTTAGGAACAGCTCCCTCGGGACAATGAATATGCAATCCCTGAACCTTTGTTTTCTCGAACTGCTTGAGTAATTTGGCCTGTTGCTTTGCGGGAGTTAAGGCCCAAGCGTTGGTTTTCGCAACATTCATACTCTCTTTCATCACATCTCCTTGCATACCAGTGAGTTTTAGCTCCAAGAATGTAGAAGATGGGAATAACCGGGCTTCGATTGGTATAATTCCACCCTTTCCTAGCGCATTTGCCCACATACCATTGATAGTTCCGACTAATGGTTCATTGTGAATATTCATGTTATTCACTTTTCTATGTTTCTTTAAGTATAATGTGCCTAAATCTTCGACCTTCACTTCGATTGGTAATGAAATCGGAGTATCTGATTGGACTTTTTCGTAATTCAACAATTGAAGATTGATTTCACCGAATAAATCGAATAACACTTCTTTTAATTTACGAACACCGGGTTCCATTGTGTAAGTTTCAACCAAGTGGCGCACAACATCATCTGATAATTTTACAGTATTTTCAAATCCCATCTTCTTATTCAATTCGGGCATAATGTATTTATCGACAATTACTAACTTGTCTGTCCAAGTTAAATTATCAAAACGAATACGATGAATACGATCCAATAAAATACGATCGATTTGTTCTGGATCATTGTAAGAGAAAATGAAAAGCACCTTGGATAAATCAATTGGAATTCCACTAAAGTATCTGTCCTCGAACTCGTCATTTTGTGTAGTATCAATTAAATGGGTAAGAATGCCGATAATTTCACGACCTTGCTCTGTCTTACTCACTTTATCCAACTCATCGATATATATAATCGGATTCATACACTTGCTCTCCATGAGAACGTCTGCTATTTTACCCCACGTAGAATTTACATAAGTATAATTATGACCTTCTAACGTAGAACCATTGGATGAACCTCCCAATGCGATGAAAGAAAAGGGACGGGGCTTATCATTATCATCTTGCAAACACTGAGCTAAGCCACGTTTGGCCAAAGATGTTTTACCTACACCAGGCGACCCTTCAAATCCAAAACAGTATCCACTTTGTTCACCATTGATCCATTGACCAACTATTTTCATAATTTGAGACTTGGCGTCTTTATGCCCATAAATAGATTCGTCTAGTCGTCCTTCGATTAATGTAAGTTCTTCCTCTACACTTTTAGTATCTTTATGAAAAGCGACTAATTTATTATATATCGCTATACCCGGATGCACAGGGACAAATAATTCCAATACATCCGTAATATTCTTATAATTACCGGAAACAACGGCCTTGTCTAATTGCTGCGTCGACATTTTAATCAAACCAGGCTTCGTTTTTGCAGGAACCATATTCATATCCAACTTCTTCACAGCATGAATGATAATGTCTTTTTGCCCCTTCTGAATGCGCTCTTTGCATTCTGAGACAAATTCTCCTACACATTCTTGAATTAACGTATCCAATTCACTCGTAATTTCAAACAAGGTGTATTTTTCTTTTTCGCCGGAAGATTTTGATGTAAATGTTCTATAGGCTTCATTCAATAATTCCATTTTGCATAAAATTGGCTCTTTACGATATACACCAAATGGAATCTTTAATAAACCTTCTAAATATTGTTTGGATTTACTAGCCTGGTCTTCAGGTTTTCCTTTAATATCCTTGAGTTTCGAAATGGCGCGCTCCTTTACTTTATCATCTGCACGTAATAATAACACTTGCTGTTCTAAAGACACCTTGGATGCATCACATTGTGAAATCGCATCTTGAGTATATTGAATCGTATTAATCATTGTATCCTTGAAATAATCCTTTAATTTCCAAGGCAAACTTTCGTAAATCATACGTTGTTCATAATTATCACTTCCATCTGTATTGTCGACAGACCCGATTAAATCATACAACATGTATGCTATATATTGGATTTCATGGTCAACGTCATAAATAAACAAATTCATAAGCATTTTACGACGTGATATTAGATCCATATCGAAAAAATGCTTGATGATTGCATCTAATTTACGAGTCTTGATGTATTTAACATCACTTATCATCATGTGAAACTTCTTGTATAAATCGGCATTCGTATAAATCAAAATGTCTTTTAATGTAATTGTTTCTATCCATCTGGATGAAATATCCGACAGAATTTCTTCGTGAGAAGTATTTTCTTCGGAAGAACACGATAATTCAATAGAGCTTCCTTGTGCTTTGTTAAGGTCTTTAAAGTATGTTGAAACCTCACTTAATCTGGTTCTTACATATTCGTGTTCTTTGATGTATTGTAACGGAATATCGCGAATAATAGCATTCACTACAATTGACTTCTTGTCTTCAGGATTACGCGATAATATGCGAACTCCGTAAACCGACTGATGTAAAGAACTATAAAGTGTAACCGGGTCGAAACATTCCGAGTGTGGATAATTTTCAGGCTTAATCACTTTGTCTATAAGCTTGTTACTATAGTCAGGTTCATTTACTTCACACCAAGGCACATTTTTATATCCAATGGGAATGGTGTATTTTTCAATCAATTTCACTTTGGACAACTTCATTGTTTCTGTTTCCTCAATTGTTTTAATATTGTTGTAACGAGCTCCAAAGACAACATAGTGTATATCGTTTATGGAATGTGTTCCATAGTTTGTAAAAAAAATAGATAGTTTATCAAATATTTGTTGCATTTCTTGAATGGCTTTATCCATATTATCTTTGTCATCAAGTAATGCAGTGATGCTGTTCGCCTTTTCGTAGATTGTGTATAAATGGTCTAAACATTGATTGATTGTGCTGTTACTGAATATATCAAATTTCTTACAATAGTCAATTGATGTAAATGTTCTCTGAATAATATCAATTACTTGGGTGATTTTTAAAGACATAAAACGCTTAAAATCGTCGGCTGATTTGGTTGGGATGTTATGCACTCCAACATGCTGCGTTTTCGACAGAGAAGATTTTGTTGTGGTTGTTTTGGGCATACTTTTATATTACGTATAGTGTAGTGATATATTTTTAATTTTACAATAAAATCATTCATGTGAATATGTTCTAAATATAATTGCGAAATGATTTAAACATTGAACATCATTATTTATGAGACCAATGGGAATTCCGAGTTATTTCTCGTATATTATTAAAAATTATTCTAATATTATACGTAGTTTGGCGAATGTGAAAGGAGATAATAACCACTTTCATCATTTATTTATGGATTGTAATTCGATTATTTATGATGCTTTCAGAACAATTGAAAAAGATCATCCAGAACTGCTGCAAGATCATGATGAATTGGAATCGTACATCATTCAAGATGTAATACAAAAAATTTCTGAATATATTCGATATATATCTCCAACCGTAACAGCCTATATAGCGTTTGACGGTGTTGCTCCTTTTGCTAAAATGGATCAACAGCGAAACCGAAGATACAAGGGAAGCATTTTACATAAAATGGATATGCATATAAAACAAACCGAAGGAAAGAAAAAGGGGTGGAGCACGTCAAATATTACACCAGGAACTATGTTTATGAAAAAACTTGGTGACCGAGTGACTTCGGCATTTAAAGGTCTAGAGAGCCATTATGCAGTCAAACATCTCGTAATATCTACGTCAAATGAGTGCGGAGAGGGTGAACACAAAATGTTTCATACTATGCGACATAGTAATGTGAAACCTGATGAAAATTGTGCAGTATATGGTCTAGACTCAGATTTAATAATGTTGTCTGTATTTCATTGCAAATTATTTCGCAATATTTTTATTTTTCGAGAAACGCCCGAATTCGGAAAACAATTTTTACCCAATAATTTAGAAACTATTGGCGGAGATAAATTGTGTTTGTTTATGGATATATCCGTTCTTACGCGTGCGATTCTTTCTGAAATGCAATGCGGTGTGTCCGATTCACATCGTATATACGATTATGTATTTCTCTGTTTTTTCCTTGGAAATGATTTTTTACCGCATTTTCCATCATTGAATATTCGCACTACTGGAATCGATACATTGTTAGATGCGTATAGACAACATTTGGGCAAATTTCCAGAACGGTTCTTTATTTCGCGAGATATGAAAATCCAATGGAAATGGGTGTCTTTATTTGTTGCACATCTAGCGAAATATGAACATTCCCGCTTCCTTTCGGAATATGATTTACGAAATAAATGGTCAAAACGAAAATGGTTAGTTGAAACGGAAAAAGACCGTGATTTTACACTTCAAAGTGTTCCGGTTGCTATTCGCGCCGAAGAATTATACATATGTCCACAAGAAAAGTTATGGGAGCAGCGCTATTATAACACTTTGTTTCACGAAAATGTTAGTCCAAAGGATGTGTCTTTGAATTATTTGGAAGGACTACAATGGGTATTTTCTTATTATACTGAGGGGTGTATTGATTGGAAATGGAAATACAATTATCACTATCCCCCTCTTTTATCTGATTTAACGAAGCATAATCCTCGGTCGGACTACGATTTCTTTACAAATGTTCATTCCGAACCCTTTTCGTCGAATGTTCAATTAGCTTATGTTTTACCAAAGCAATCCTTTGACCTTCTCGCACCCGCCGTTCGTGATGATTTATTGACAAAATGGTCCAAATATAATGTAGATGAATTCCCATTTCAATGGGCATTTTGCAGATACTTTTGGGAAGCACACGCAGTTTTACCTACAATACCATTGGACGTGCTTCAAATATGGGAAAAGGATTGGACTGTAAAACCCAAGAAGGCACGCGGCACCCGTAAAAGTAATTAGAACGTACAAAATCGAAAGGCCTTTTTGGTTACAAATTAGAGGCATATAAGTTAACTTAATATAGTATTCAATATCATGACCGCGAACACACAAACTGATAACTGCGTTCCTACTAGTCTTGAAATCAAATGGAGAGCTCTGTTACAGTCTGTTAAACCTGTGTACGGCAACGCCGATGCCGATCGTATCGCCGAGATTATGCATGCAGAGATGAACGGTGAAGATACGACTAGACGTAAGCTCCAATTTATTGCCGAAAAAGAGACATCCGATTCTATGGCTACCCCTGAAGATGACAACGCCATATCTGTAGAGGAAAGGAATGTTTGGGATAATTGGGGCTCCGCTGGTGGACCACCCCTGCCTGGTCGTCGTTTTATAGGCGGCGAGTGGAAGACAGTTCCCTACGCCGAGTGGACGGAGGCAGACAAGGCGCTCGCCGATGAGATATACGGCCACGACTCTGAAGACGATGACGAGAGAGAATACGAGGAGTGGGTCGCCAAGCGCGACCAATGGCTGCAGAGGCAGAGCAAGGAGACCCTCATCAAGATGGTTCTCATGGACGATCTGGAGAAGGAGACCTACATCAACAAACACATGGACGACACTGAATCTGAATAAAATAGTAGATATAAACCCATATGTAACCTAATTAATTAGTTATTTTCTTTTTGCGGAAGAAAATAACACAAATATTGGAAAATGATTGGACTGCAAAACCCAAGAAGGCACGCGTAAAAGTAACAAAATTGATTTTATATGACTAGATATTCCAGTCATATATCTAACCATGATGTTTAAACATTATTATGACCAAATAGTGAATTCGTTTACCAACATTGCAATGAGGGGGTTGTATATCTATCTCCTGTTTATTGTTATACATTATATTTCGTCTCATTTGTATCCATATGTGTGCTGTCGATTGACTATTGCCGGGTTTATTATGTCTCCGTTTATGGTAATGTCTCCATATTGTGAAGGATTGCGATGGGTGATATATAACACCGGTATTCAAATACGTAATATGTGGATTTGGATTGCAGGATATTTAATTCATTTTGCACAACAAACGCTGTTCCCACCTACCAACGTTTAGCAATTACACTCGGTATATTATTCTAAAACAAATGAGTCGGTCAATTGAGGGGAAAATAATCGACTATTGTATATAATGACTACGTTACATAAAACAAATCATAAAACAGCATTTACGATTGAAGGACGAAAAGACATTGATTTGTCTCTCGTTTTTTCACGCGACTATTTTAATGTAATCGGATTTAAGCATTTTCATATTTCTCATAAATATAAACAAGTCGAAGAAACACAATCAAAAAACAATGGTCTCGCCGAAAATCCGAATGTGATTGTCCAAGATTTAGAAAATTCAGAACAAAAATTGAGCGATCGCGTTTTAGGAGAGGAAAATATCCCAAATGGATACACCGAATTACCTCTCAAACAAACAGGCGGTGGGGTCATTGAAACCGTGTCCGAATACATTACGCCATTTTTCTCGTCCAAACGTGTAGTTGATGAAAATACAGAAGGCAAGTTTATGGATGATATGAAAATTATGTTTGATACGAATAACACGCAATCGTTTGATGAATGGAAAAATGAGCAAGTTACAACAGAGGTGTCTTTGTTTTCATTTCAAAATACGACTATCACGTACGATATGATTGAACGTATTATAGATGATTTACACGCACAATTTTGCTATTTATACGACAATGGTTTCACACTTCGAAACATTTCTACCGATTTTGTTTATATGATAGACAATCGACTCGTATTATTGGATGGTAATGCTATTCAGGTAAATAATACACCACAAGTCCAAGATAATGACGGATGCAAGGCTATTTTAGATGTTATTTTTAAGTTACTCGGGAAAAAAGACTTGGATGTTCTCGTTGATTTTTCGGATATACGATATACGGGTGTTTATTATACGTTGATGCGATTGCAAAATGATGGTGTTTTTGTAATATAATTGGTGGGTTTGTAGTAGAAGGGAGGGATTTTAAGGGAACCGTAGGTTCCCTTAATTAAATATCGAAGAATTCGTCTTGTTCGTGATCGGATTGGTGAGTAATGAGTGGAGTTTGTGTGATAAATTCCGAATTGGACTGGAATAAAATGTTGTCGGTGTGTGAATCGTTGTTGTGTGTGAGT